>Ga0180120_10000042_pt1 | contig 53169 bp, 53 predicted proteins | sample CPBDNA_3_FD_129677 | JGI IMG/M metagenome (GOLD analysis project Ga0180120, IMG submission 129677) | Freshwater to marine salinity gradient microbial communities from Chesapeake Bay, USA - CPBay_Spr_31_0.2_DNA (version 2) (version 2) | ecosystem: Environmental > Aquatic > Marine > Coastal ... | reverse complement strand
TGGTAAGAATGTATGTGTTTATCCTGGTACTGACTTTAAGGACAAGTGCGGATCATCGCCTTATTAATCATGTATGAATTTATATCTCTAAAAATGAGATATAAACCCATTTAAAATACTCATTGTAAATATAAAATGTCTGAAGAACTAAATCTTACCACTTTCAGTGCGATATCTAAATTCGTTGGAGACTTAGGTGAACTCTATGGAAAGAGACAAAGATCATTAACGTTGTACAAACGCTTGATCAAAAAGACATCGATATGTAACGAAAAGCCTATTAAGAAACATATCGATGCGTTTAGAGTGTTTTGTGTAAACAATAGAGAGGCTATTCGTACAAAAGATTCGAGGAAAATTAATGAGAACTTCAGTATTATCAAGTATTCTGAGACTGCTCAAATAGACGTAAAAACAATATTTGTTTTTGTAAGTAAAGAAGAGGATAAAAAAGACGCGGATGATATTCGTGAGAATATTTGGAAGCATCTCCTAACTATTAGTGCTCTTGTCGATCCTGCTGGAAAAGCTAAGGAAATTTTGAAAGAAAGTGCTTCTAGAACCAACAATACCGGAGGTGAAGTAGATTTCATTGCTAATATTATTGATAAGGTTGAAAATACTGTCGATCCTGGAGCGAATCCTATGGAAGCTGTATCATCCATTATGCAATCTGGTATCTTTACAGATCTTATTACAGATATGAATTCTGGCTTACAAAATGGGAATCTAGATCTTAGCAAATTAATGGGTGCTGTAACAGGTATGGTATCTACAATTGGACAGCAATCTGGAGGAGAACAATCTGGAGGAGAACAATCTGGACAAAACGCTGATGCGATGAATATGCTTAATTCTATGATGGGTAGTTTTATGTCAGGAATGCAACCTCCTCAATTACCTCCTCAATTACCTCCATCTTCTAGCAAGGAAAAGTCTATGGATGATGTTGAGTAGACATTTATTTTGAATAATATGATGTACAAAATAAATGTGGTTAACTAAGACAAATATAGCGGTTATATCAATACCAACTCTATGCACGTTCATTGGGTTTTTATTTGGGTTGAAATATGAAATAAATGAACGTACAAATACAGCTATTCAGTATTTAGTTGCTGGCGTCATATTTTCCGCTCTTTCTACAGAAATAGTCCCTATTATTACAGAATCAGATGTATTGAAACATAGATTGTCTACAATTATGGGACTTATATTAGGAGCTTCGTTAATGATATCCTCAAGAGCTGTGGTATTACATAAACAATTAGGTGAATCAGAAGAATTATTTATAACAGGAACTGTAGATGTAACTATTGGGGGGTTATTGATAGGTGCATCTACATCTATTGTAGAAGGATTTAAGAAGTTTATTTTATCAGGTGCTTTAAGTGTGGATAACTTTTTTCTAGGCATGATTATGGCTAGAAAAATGAAACAAAATGGTAAAGAATATGGGTATATATTATCTACTGCAGCTATTCTTTCTGTTTGTATATTTATATCTGGACTTGTAGGATTATATATATCTGGTAAGTCTAGAGGAAATGTATTCTATTTTACTTTATCATTTGGTGTGTCTGCTTTATTATGGTTAGTGGGAGCTGAGCTTCTTACTAAGAATAACACCTCTCTATTATATCCAAGTATGTTATATGGAGGATTTATCTTTATACTTATACTAAGTTGGATAAAGTAGTTTAATCTACTACGAACTCTTCTTCAGCTATGTTAAAGGCTCAATTAGCTAAATATGAACGTAATAGATTTACTATAGACCCTCCGCTAAGACATAATCTAAGTTTTCCGCAACTTAGTCAAATATTACCTCCTAAAGAGAGAAACACTAGTACCTATTCTTTGCCTAATTTTTATGGAAAAGAATGGGGAAATTCTCGTCAAGATAGGATATGTACAGTTTCTCCAGATGATTTTAACCATCCTACTCATTATGTATTAGATAAAACTAAAGATGTTCTACACGAGTCACGTCATCTTCATCCTGAAATCTAACCTTCTTTGTTGATGTATCTTCAATAAGGCTTTCCCTTGTTGAGCTACATGAACCGTAACCATCTTCACCCTTTTTATCCGCGCATCTATTCTTACATTGATCGTATGTTTTGTATTTACCTCCTAACATCTTTTCACATCCTCCTTCTAGACAATCCCATCCTTGTTCTTCATCCTTCTTTCTAAGATAAAACCAATATACTAAAAATATCCCCACTCCTATCACAATAGGAATGAGTACCCATAAGAATTCTAACATTTATTACAACTGACAAAAAAGATAAAAAACACAATGTGTCTTTAATTACAAACTTAAACAATAGCGATGATTCAATAAACATAAGTAAAATATGGTTCATATAGCTGCATTAATGATGGTTAAAAATGAAAAGAAACGTCTTCACGTTACTCTGGAGAGTGTTAAAGGGTTTGCTGATTCTATTGTTATGTTTGACACCGGATCAACAGATAATACCATACAAATAGCTAGAGATTTTTGCAATGTGAATAATATACCATTTCGATTAACAGAAGGAGACTTTGTAGATTTTTCTACTTCTAGGAATGTGTCACTAGAATTTGCAGATACCTTTGATGATATTGATTATATTCTCCTCCTTGACACAAATGATGAATTACGTGGAGGTGAGTTTTTGAGAAAATTTTGTGAAGAACATAAGGACGAAGATAACCATACAGGATTCCTTGTTGCTCAAGAATGGTGGAGTGGACAATATGACAAGTATTATAACATGCGTCTTGTAAAAGCAAGAAAAGGATGGAGATATAAAGGTAGAATTCACGAATGGATGAAAGATACATCTTTACCTGATGGTAAACAACCAGAAGTATTACGTATACAAGATAAGACTGTTATTTATCAAGATCGTACACAAGATGACGACAAAACATGTAGTCGATTTGTGCGTGATAAGGAGCTTCTTTTACAAGATCACAGAGATGACCCTACTGAACCTCGTACCGCATTTTATCTCGCACAAACTTGTTCTTGTTTAAATCAACAGGGTGATGCTTTATATTATTACAAATTAAGATCTACATTAGAAGGATTTCAAGAAGAGAAGTTTCATGCGTTCTTAAGAATAGGAGATATACTGAAAGTTTTAAATCATCCATGGCATGATATAATGGGTTATTATATGAAAGCATTTGAACACTCAGCCCGTGCAGAACCATTATTAAAGATTGCTGAGTATTATAAAGATCAGAAACAATGGCATCTTGCTTTTTCATTTATTAATCTAGCTTGCGAACTCACATATCCAGAACATTGCATTCTATTTGTTGATAAACTAGCATATGATTATAAAAGGTGGCATATTTTAGGTATTGTAGGTTTCTATTGTAATAAGATGGTAGAGGGGAAGGTTGGATGTTTGAGAGCATTAGAGTTTAATGCTAACTCACAAATAGATAAAGACAATCTTAAGTTTTATGAGAATAAGGCTAAAGAAATTGTACAATCAACTATTAGAGAAGCACAAAAACCTTCTCATAGAAAAGGGAAAAAAGGTAAGAAACATAGAAAATAAGACATAAGAATACACGCTTTTGTGTATAAATGGACATATTTGAATTTATACCATTTATATTCATAATTATAGTTGGAATAATCGCTAAATATAAGAAAGATTATAACTTAGCATGTATAGTAGCAGCTCTCATATTGTTTGGTATTATATTAGCACCAGCTACTAAAAGAATATTTGACCAACAAAGACCTCATAGCACCATTACTATAGTACATTCAAAAGATATTGATAACTGTCAAGGTATGCCTTCTATGCATACACAGATATTCGCAATGTTGACTTCATTTATATTATTAAAATACCCGCAAATGACTAAATTGAAAGCAATCATGATTATACTTACTACATTAGTTGCTACTCAAAGATTAGTATTTCAGAGACATACTATTGAACAAGTATTTGGGGGATTGATTATAGGATCAATAATAGGTTTTATAGTTTATAAGATATCAGATTTCTGTCCCAAACACACATTCACTGTTTTAACCGCTATCTCTGGTTTATTACTAGTCATTTATTTTATAGACTGTGTAGAAAAACAACGTAAATTCTATCCTAAATTAAACACTAAAAAGATACCGCATTGGCTCGATCAAGACTTAATACCCCTCTTGAACAAAAAGAAGAAAGAATTTAGCTCATTTACAACATATCTACTTTGTTCGTGTATTCCAGATGTTGATACGAAAACATACTATACATGGGATATGCTAACAGAAATGATGGATATATTCTTGGACCAAATCAAAGATCAACTCTCGTCATTGGACTTAATAGTTGGTATAAAAAGTGGTGGTGCGTTTTTAGCTTGTTACATCTCTAAAAAGTTAAAAATACCATATACTACAATTAAAGTGTCTCATTATCCTAGTATAAAAACCACTAAAAAACTGGCTAACTTTTATCTTAATAAGGCTTTATTAAAAGAAGATATCGATCGTGACATACAAGATATGAACATATTATTAGTTGATGATCAGACATCATCTGGAAGTACTATAAAAATTGGCAAAGAGCATTTACTAGAAAAGGGGGCTGCTAATGTGATATCGTATTGTATATTCGCAAATAAGAAGTATCTATCTGATTATGAGTCTGTAACAAGTGTAGCCTATTTTTTGCCATGGGGAACTAATGCTTAAACAATATACTTGTTGCAATAAATGAATACTTCTTCTCAACTTCAATTATATGTTATATCATTCTCTAATATTATAGATGAGGGATATAAAAACTATGAAGCATCTCTACAAAAATTTGGATATAACTATACAATATTAGGACAGGGAATTAAATGGAAAGGTTTTGTAAAGACCAAAATACGTAATATATATAAACATTTGAAAACTTTACCTCAAAACAACACCGTTGTTTGTATAACAGATGTTAATGATGTTATAGCATGCTGTGGACCAGATGAAGTTCTGTCAAAATTTAAACAATTTGATAGTAATATCGTTCTTGGAGTAGAAGAGACTAATTTCTTCTTTAACTGTATCAAAGAGCAAAGGAACAAATTCCCTAATCATATTAAGAGAGTTTACGCCAATGGAGGATTTTACATGGGGTATACTCCAGACATAATCAAAATGTATGATTATATGTTCACATTGGGTGAAAATGATGATCAATTATGCTTAGGTACGTATAATATCAATCATGACGAACATTCAATGGATATTAAATCAAAGATAGTATACAACTTGTTTAATAACACATACAAAATTAAAGATAATAGGATTTATGTACCTTACTCTAAAGAATACCCATGTTTTGTTCATATGATGGGTAAGTTTACATGTAATCCTATATGTAAAACTATATTAGGAAAAGATTACTGTCATATTAGTTTTTATAGTGCTGCTATGCATAATCTAGGAAAACTAAAGATGTATTTTAATCAATTAAAGTATGTTATTTTCTTGACATTTATTGTGATGTGTATACTATTATATTGTATATTTGATCTGAAAGTAATGTTTATATTTGCTATTGCTTTTTTAACACTTTTATTATGTTTGATCTAAATATTCTTTTTGATTTAAACGTATATTGAAGCTATACAAAATATATGTTAGTTGTTATAGTTCTCATTGCTATTATGATCGTAATGGTCACATTTCATAAGACAACCACTGAAAAAACTAATACGATTATTCTTATACCTTGTTTAATATTAATCATAACTATTGTTTGGATTTTACCCTTTATGGTAATTGATAAAATTACATTTACTCTTGTCCTGTTATGTATATACCGTAATAACTTACTATTTATGTTGGAATTATCAACCATATTTTATAAATGGATTGTAAAATATCCTTCGAAAGATAGAAAAAGTGATAAAGGACTCGGTAAAGATATTTTAAACACACTTAAACAATACTTTAACGTTATAGAGAATTTTAAAGATATACCATCTAAACCAACCATATTTGTATGCAATTATTGTCAGGATCGTGTTGATAATATTGTATCTATAACATTACCTGTAAAACAATCAATTGTTATGAGAGATATACTAAGGCATTTTATATTCGGTCCAATTATAACCAATCCTATATATCTCAAAGGCAGAAATACGTATGACTATCTTCGTGAACAGATAGAGAAACATCATAATCAGGATAGATATGTATTTGCGTATATAGGTAAAGGTAAGTACAATCTCAATTCTACAAATGTAATAGGTAAATTGTTTGATGGTGTGCTAAAAATAGCTAAATCACTTGATATTACAGTGACACCAATATGTATAGATCATATAGAGTATGATAATATAGGTCGCATGAACTATCAAAATTTTGAAATACATATAGGAAAGGAAATGAAGATAACAGACATTGACACAGACAGAACTTTTATTAGACAATTTTTCAAACAAAATCTAATTAGATTTGAAAAACAAAAGTATATAGTTGATTAAAGCATGAATCTCTACATAAAGTCTTCAGAACAACCATTAGTTACACGTATAGCTGGTCCTGCAGAAAATCTTGGTGTATTTTGTGTGAACGTTGTATTGCTAGTTGCGTGAGTATTTTCTTCAATCTTACCGGATAATGATGTACTAGAAAACATAGTTGTTGTAGTAAACGAATCTTGTTGTATATTTGCACGAGTAGGATCTACAAGCTTATTGGACATTTGCATTCTAAAAGACATTTATTATATACAACATACTTTTTTAGATCTTTTTTATGTGGTATATAGATAAATACAGTATGGTCGCATCTCAACCTTATAACGAATCTCGTAACTATAGATTTATGTTTGATTTACCAGACTTGAGAGGTAAACCAGCACAAATATCTGGTTGTTCTAACACTGTTTTGGAATATCTTAAGAAGAACTCACATGAATTTTCAGGATTTTTACATATTATTAAAATCGCTGAAATGGAAGATATATTCGCTCAACCAGAATTGTATAGAACTACATTTGTTCCAGCTGATAAATACCTAGATATGAATGCTGTTAAAAATATAGATCAAGGTACTGCTAAAAGTATCATTAATTTTAGCTCTCTTCAAAGACGTATTGGTGGTGGATTATTGTCGGCTTCTCCTGCTTCTTACTTTATCAGTAACTATAAACCTTTACCTAATCTTCTTGTAACTAACATCTCGGGTGTTACTCAACTAAACGGTTGCGCTAACGTCGTAAAATTTGATATATCTTTACAGAACGGTATCGTTCATGTTATTGATCGTCCTCTTGTTCCGTATGCGATTGTTTAAGCTGTTCATGTTCATTTATTATACTTTCTAATCTTGGGAAGAAAGAATAATTGTTTAGAATCTTTTCCTTCATCTTACGTATATATGGTAATCTTTGCGTCCACCAATCTTCTGAAATGGCTCTCTTTATTATTTCATAATCCTGCTCGAAATTGTTCAACTCTAACCATACAAAGGCGCGCTCATCTATGTAATCGCGAATATTAGGACATCCATGATAAAACACCAAACATTCACTTAGTATACCATCAATCAATTTCTCTGTATAATAGTTTCTAACAGACTGATTTTCAATGTTGAAAGTGTATTTGTAAGGATATAATCCATCGTCTTTGCATCGTGGTGGTAAAGGTGATTTGTAGTTCTTGTATAGATATTTATTATTACCATATACATCTACTGTAACGTCATCTTTGGTATCTAGGAATTTTACGAAATCTATTCTCTTAACATGACCTGGATCGTGATACTTATCACTCAATACAGTTGATATCTCTGTTAGATACACCTTTTCAGGATGTTCGACAGATAACTCATCATATGTTCTTGATAAATGCCACTCATTGTTATTATACTCTGTTTTATGATCACATACTTTAAGAAATTTCTCAGGGTCAGGTTTAGACCATTCTTCTCCCCATATATCAGGTCGTTGATCCATATCAGGTTCCATACGGAATAGAATTGTATTATCTTTGTTATGGAAGTAATTTATCGGCGGACAATTGACAATAACGACATAATCCTCTGGTTCCTCCCATACGACACGAATATTTCCCCATGTATAATCCCCTTTACTCATCTTGTTCCACATATCACATAGTTCTTTTGAACTACACCAGTTACACATTAATCTTACTCGTATGAGTGGTTCATCTTCATTAGCGCTTACAAAATCTGGTTCTACTTCAATAATCTTTTCTGTGTTTACCCCCTCTACATTTCTCTTCAATTCTGAAAGATAACTTATATATGATGAAGATTGCTTTTCATCTTTATAAATCTCTCCAAGTAAATCACCAAGATGAGGAAACCCTCCGCGAAGACATTCTCCTAATGCCTCAGTAATATTTCCTTGTGATATGTATCTATCAATAGATTGCATTGTCTTTTAGATATATATCACTAGTCTATAAATATATCAATCAAACCGATTTTAAACGAAATGATTTGGAACAAATACCTAAACATAAAAAAGCAATCATACAATATGATCTAAATGGTCATATTGTAAAACAATTCACGCCAATACGAGAAGCATCAAAAGAGTATTCTATACGTGAACAAAATATTAGCGCTGTTTGTAGAGGAATAGAAAAAACTGCAGGGGGATTTAAATGGAAAATATTTACAATCTCCTCAAAGAGAATAGCACGCTCACTTGCATCAAAGGATTAGGTTCCTCTGGTGATTGTGTCTCTGTTTGATCTGTTTGAAATACATCACCATCAGGTAAATGAACAGCAAACTTTAAATTGTCGTTGACTTTAAATTTAACAGTTTGTACCATACCATCTCCATCCAACTTAATAAATGGAGACAATAAAGGATTAGGAACATCATCTACAGCTGCTCTAAACAACATACGAGTAGCATTAGGATTGTTTGAGTATATGACTCCTTTTGTTCCAGCACTTGCTGCTGATACGTTTGAAAATTCTACATAAACATACGGGTAAAAGGTAATTCTACTACCTTTGCCTACTACTAGAGTTCTATTAGGTAATACAACATTCAAAAGTTCAATCTCATAACATACCATTTCTTGTTGAGATACATCACTTCCTGTATAATTAAAAGGAACGGCATTATCCCTGGTGAAAGCAAGAATCTCATATGTAACAGCTCCTGGAGCTATAGAAAATGGGGGTGTTACAGTCCCCGCTCTAGTAGCTCCATCATATGATACTATTCTTCTAATCTCATTGATAGCACCACCAGCAATAATACGAATAAAATCTCCTCGATAAAAACCATCAATTCTTGAAGAAGTAGCTGGAAGTGTGAAAGAAGTTGTCGTTGATGCAACTAAAGTGCCAGTTTCTGAAGGTCTGGCTTTTCTAATTACATACGCATCAGTTGCTGCCCAACCACCTCCAAATGGAGAATCTAAGGTAGCAATATGAGTAACACCGTCATATGCTGTTATAGTTCTTGTTTCTCCTATAGTAGTATCTTCAATAAATTCTCCAATGTAAAAATTGGACGCGCCAGATCCAGACGCTATAAATATTTGTGCATTTGTAGCATTATTATCACTAGGATTTGCTATAACAGCAACATCTGCATCATCAACATTGGAACTAAAAGATGTTAAAAATGTAAACTTGCCTCTATCTAAACCGCCAGAAGTATTAACAAATTCATAACTATCAATTCTCTGATGTTCTATTCCAGAAGCTGTAGTTATAGTCATAACTGCTCCATCATAAAATCCATTAGTCGTTTTAAGTTCACCGCCTGGAAATTCTATTATAAACACAGAAGGAGTAGTTGTATTGCCAAGTTCAGATACAGGAGCGGCTACAGTAGATGTTACGGCTCCTCCAGTAATGTCAAATGTATTAGAAGCTTGATCAAACTCTCCATTATAAAGTAATATAGGAGTCGCTAAAGAGACTGGGTCAAGCGCATCAATCTTACCTTTAGTACCAGTCTGTGATAATTGTACTTCAAATTCTGCGGGTAAAGGCCAGCGAGTACGATCTCTGTAAGTTGAATCGAATTCAAGATATCTAGTATTACTCATCGTTTTATATTATCTCATTTTTTTTAAGTACATATAATTAAACATGCATCACAATTTATACGCCTCGTTAGGAAATGCGTGTCACGCACAAGGATCGTCATTTGTAAGTAATCATAAGTATCTTCCTCCTCTTGATCCTGTGTATTTTAAACGATACACAGATACAGACAGATATCCTGGACAATCAAAGTTCACAATGAATAAAGTTCGTGGAAAATATCCAGAGCATATTAAGGCTTATTATAGTAAAGACTCGAATCCGAATACATATGATTATGATAATGAACATCCCCCAAAACATCCTGAACCTATTCAGAAGAAGAAGAATAATAATCATCAGGGAACTTGCAAATCATGCTCTACTGAAGGTCAAACTAATAGCGAATTATACCCTATATTAGATCCTATGTTTAATTTACGTGAAGTCGCTAAACATCTTATATTATTAGAAGATCATCTTTTCCATTCTGGAAAGCGATGTACTCAATGTATAATAAAACATCTTTTAACTATTGAAGCATTTCTTGAAGAAGCCATAACATTAGATAAAGAGCAAAAATATACATCTAAAATAAATAATATTTATACACGCTTTAAGAATACTCAAAAATCAATTCATGATCGAATTGATAATGACTCTTTAACAAGCAGGTTTTGCGAAAATGTAGCCCAACAACTCAGAGATATACGCAAGCCTATATCTCTGGAAACATACAATTTATGTTGATTTAGAATGGGTTCATGTAATGATCAAAAACGTGGTAAGAAAATACAACAAATGTTGAACGGTGAAGCATCTGAAAAAGTTAGGTACTCATCGTAACCGTATATCAGACGTTTTAACTGGGAAAAGATCAACATGGTATAACTATAAATTCAAATACCTCTAATTTTATTCTCTCATATATAAATTACATGACATCAAGAGATTCGGAAATTATTAAAGAATTCTATGCAACTAGTAACCCCCAAAGACTTCCAGAGTTATCTGATAACGCTAAAAGATTCTTTGTTGGTACTGCTAGATATGTTATGAATTATCTTATAGCTTATCCAACATCTAGACCAGATTTAGCTTTAGTTGTTCTTAAGACTCTCGACTCATTTAATCCTAAATGTATAAATGATATGTCAGTAACATATTCTCCTTTACAGAGACATGTTATCGAATACTTTCATTATGTTAAATCTTTATTAGTATGTTTATCTACAGGATGCGGTAAAACCTTGATAGCTTTGAGTATAGCTCAATGTTATCTTTATCAGAATCCTACCCATAAAGTTGTTGTTGTTTCTCCAGCTACATTGTTAAATAACTTTCATAAGGAAGCTGCAAAGTTCGGAGTTAATATAGACGATAGATATACTTTTTATTCGTTCCAAAAATTTCAACGTCTTGAAGCAAATCTTACAAAAGTTAGCTGTGAAAATACATTACTAATAGTCGACGAAGTACATGTACTTAGAAACTTCGCAGGTAAGATATATGATTCTGTAATGAAATGTGCAATAAAGGCTAATAAGATTTTACTATTAACAGCTACCCCTATTATTAATACTACGTCTGATTATCTCAGTTTGATAAACTTATTGTATCAAAATTATATCGTAGGTCCTGAAAGAACCCAACATGTTGTGGATATGATTGCAACAGGTGGGGAGAATGTTCTTCCTAATATTTTAAGAGTTAATACTCCATATAAGTTTAAAATATCCCAATCAAGACATTCAGATGTTAGAGATCGTATTCAAATCGAAGAACTACAAAAACTAAGACCGTTTTTAACTGGTCACGTAGTATATAAGAAGAAATGTATGGATGAGAATTTTCCTTCTTATACTACTCATATAGAATACGTTAACATGTCAATGAGTTATCTTCCTAAATACGAAGAAGCTATCGCCAAAACTGAAAAGAATATGTTATTCTCTGACCCCAAAGTATTTTGGAATGGATATCGTCGCGCAGTTAATCGCCTCGGTCCAGAATATTATAGTACAAAAGTTAAAACAATTGCACCTAAGCTTAAAGACCAACAGAGTATTATCTATTCTAACTGGTTAGAATACGGAGCGGATATTCTTGGTAATATTCTATCAGAAAATGATATAGTATATGGTATAATTTCTGGAAATACTCCTGTAAAAAAGAGAGATGAAGTCGTGAGAAGATTTAATAATAGAGAGATTTCTACAATGATCATTACTAAAGCTGGCGCAGAAGGTATAGATTTAAAAGGAGTTCGTAATGTTGTTATTTTAGATCCAGCATGGAGTCCTGCGTATTTTGATCAGATTATTGGTAGAGCTGTAAGATTTCAATCTCATACTCACTTGCCCCATGAAGAACGTCATGTTGATGTATATTTAATGCAGTTGAAAGAACCTCATATCACAAAAGATACTCTAAATTTAAGTAACTCTGGTGATATAAAACTTTATAATATCGTCGAAAGGAAGGCTAACTTAATGAAAGCTTCAAATATGATGTTAACAGAACTTAGTGCTATTTAAACTTTTAAAGATTACTATAAATAAATAAATTTGAGAAAGCTAGAATATTGGGTACTAGGGCTCAACAAATTGCTGAGGGAGCTCCTCCAATGATTAAATTAAATGGATTATATGAGGCGTTGGAAATAGCTAGAAAAGAATTAAGACAAGGAGTTATACCTATTGTCGTTTTAAGAATCAGAATGGAATACAATTTCAGAACGGAGTGCCACAGCACTCATTTTCTCATTCTCATCTAGAATAACTTCATTGCCTCTAAATTCTGAAAGTAGACACCAAACTATCAATTAATCCCTTATCGTTATCATCTCTCACTATGTCTTTCCAATTATATTTCTTTCCTTGTTCTTTAAGAGACGTTGATGTTATATCAACATCGTCAGCATACGCGTAAGTTTTATCAGACATTTTATATATTAAAGACATTCATTTAATATATAAAATGACATATCGAAAGATACGATTAGGACATGACACTGAAAAGGCGTACCTACACGCTTTTTCCAGCATGTCTGACATTGATGTTATTCAAGTTCAGAATAACTTATTTCCTAATGACCCGTGGAAGATTGATGACTTAGATAAGTTGAATTCTGATATTTTTATACTATATGACACAGATATCCCTATGGGTATGTTTTGTTTAAAACCTCTCACTGGATCTGTGTCATATTTAGCATCGTTTGGAATAGTTTCACCATATCGTCGTCAAGGTTTTGGTAAAATGTTGTACAAATACGTTAAATCTTTTGCCCAATTGACTAATCATGATATATTGCTCGATTCTGATATTAACGAAGAATATGTTACCAGCTTTTATACCAATGTTGGTGCAAAGCTTATCGAAACTACTAAAACTTCTAATCTGTGGATTATAAAATCAAATTATAAATGATCTATACCTTAAATTAGCTTATAGAAATATATTATACAATAAATGTCTGATTTTACCCCTAAAATAATCGCCTTTACTGGATTAAAAGGTAGCGGTAAATCTACCGCCGTTGAAATTCTTAAGAAGTATTATTATAATAATCATAGTATTCATATACTTAGTTTTGCAGCTCCATTAAAAAGATTAGTGACAGATATATTTTGTTTAACTAACAACGAATGCTATGACCCAGATCTTAAAGAAGTTGTATTACCAAATTGGAACGTAACCCCTAGAGAATTATTGCAAAAAATAGGTACAGAACTCTTTAGAAATCAGTTAACGATAATTTGCCCTAATTTACAGATGCCTTCTAATACTATTTGGGTTAGTAGTATGTATCATAGAATTAAACAGATAGAGATAGAGAATGAATTGAAAGGTATAACAAAATCTATTGTGTTGATAGACGATTGTAGATTTGATGATGAGTATGATGCGATCAAAGATTTAGGTGGTACAGTGATTAATATTACACGAGACTGGAAAATGGCTTTCTGGCATGACTTTACACCACCACCTGATAAGATTAAAGGGTATCAACGCATGGTTGGCAAGAAAGAGTTTGATATTTCTATGAACATGTTGAAAAATAGTAGTAATCAGAAAGATAGAATTGCCAATGAAAAAGAAGTTGAAGAATGCTTAAATGTAGTTCGTCAACAAAGTGATCATCACGCAAGTGAAATGGGTTGTAAATATGACCATATTGTACTTAATGATGGAAGTATTGAAGAATTAGAGAGTAATTTGTGCTCTATTCTACATAAACAATAAAATCAAAATGAATTTAAAAACTTTCGTTCTGTAATAAATAAACATGTTTACAAAACGAAGTCGTGTTAAACAAACTAAGGACCGTATGTTCGTCATTAAACGATCCGGTGATCATGAACCGGTGTATTTTGACCAAATTACAACAAGAAATGAGAAGTTTTGCGAAGATTTGGATATTGATCCTACTCTAGTTTCTAAGAAAGTTATTGATAGTATTTATTCTGGGATTCATACCAGCGAAATAGATGTACTTTCTGCAGAAACTGCCTTATATATGTCTACACATCAACCAGGATATGAAGTATTAGCTAAACGTATTGCAGTATCAAACCTTCACAAAACAACAATGCGCGACTTTTCTAAACTATCTGAACGTTTATTTGAATTAGGACAACTAAATGAAGATTACTATAACTTTATTAAAGAACATTCAGAAGAACTTAACGAAATACCTAAATATGAACGTGATTATGATTTTACCTATTTTGGGTTCAAAACATTGGAAAAATCTTACTTGGCTAAGGATCTAAACAAAACTATTATCGAACGCCCACAACATGTTTGGATGAGAGTGGCTACTTTTTTGAGAATGCCAGATGTTGAAAAGATTCGTGAGGTATATAACCTACTTTCATTAAAGTATTTCATCCATGCTTCCCCTACTCTATTCAATGCCGGTAAGAAAGTATCTCAATTGTCTTCATGTTATTTAGTTAGTATGAAGGATGATCTTTATGATATGCTTACAAGAGTTAGAGACTGTGGCATGATTAGTAAATGGGCTGGAGGTATTGGTATCAATGTTTCAATGATTAGATCGAAAGATAGTCGTATCAATGGTACTGGAGGTGATTCGTCTGGTATTATTCCATTTCTTAAGCTTTGGAACGATTTAGCTAGATATGTTAATCAAGGAGGTAAGAGAAAGGGAGCAATCGCTGTATATCTTGAACCTCATCATCCAGACGTGTTTGATTTTCTTAAAATTAGAAAGAACAATACAAAAGACGAAGAGAGATGTCTCGATCTTCATATTGCTTTATGGATTTCTGACATGTTTATGAGAAGAGTAAAAGATGATGATTATTGGTGTTTATTCGATCCAAATAAGGTAAAAGGATTATATGATATGTATGGAGAAGAGTTTGATAAAGTTTACCTCAAAGCTGAGAAAGATAAGTTGTACGATAGAAGGATAAAGGCCCGCGAACTTTGGAAAGAGATTCTTATTTCTCAAATGGAAACTGGAGAACCTTATATCATGTTCAAGGATCATATCAATCGTAAGAACAATCAAATGAACCGTGGAGTTATTCGTGGTTCTAATTTGTGTGTAAGTGGAGATACAATGATTCTATGCAAAGATGGTTATCACAACATCAAAGATAAAGTTAATCAATCTGTACATGTTTGGAATGGTTCAGAATTTAGTGAAACTATTGTAAATAAAACAGGTGAAAATCAGAAATTGTTAACTATTCAATTTAGTAATGGGTGTACATTAAAATGCACACCATATCATAAGTTCTATATAGAAACAAGTTCTAGACCATCAGAAAAATCTATCGCAAACGTATATGAAGCACAAGATTTAAAAATTGGTATGAAACTACCTAGAACATATATAGATGTTTGTGATGATAATGATAATAGTATGAAATATCCATATACTCACGGATTATTTTGTGCTGACGGTACTTATTTCAATACTTCTGAGACTCCCCAACAATACAAGTTTAAAAAATATCAATCAACTGATTTTTGTAAACACCACCAAGACACTATTAACTTTCATGATAACGAATACTGTAGTTCCAATTCTTATGAGGATATACCTAGAATATCTCTATATGGTATTAAGGAAGAATTACTTCCTTATCTTGATTATCGTTATACATATGACAATAAACCTTTGAATGTTATTCTTCCGTATGATATTGATGATAAATTCTTTGTACCAATGAATTATAGTATTTCAAGTAAAGTTGAATGGTTATCTGGATTAGTCGATGGAGATGGTTGTTTAACAAATAATAATGAATCATATAGTATACAGATATCTTCTATTCATAAAGACTTTTTGCAAGATGTGTTTTATATGTTACAGACTATAGGAGTTCAATCAAATATAGGACTCATGAAACAGAAAGGAACATCTTCGTTACCAGATGGAAAAGGCGGTAAAAAACATTATCAAACAAAAGCAGTATATCGTCTTTGTATCAATAATGATTCAATTATAAAACTTCGTGAATTGGGATTTTTCCCTAAACGATTAGATATTACACTTGTGCAACCTTCTTTATATGATACGTGGAGATATACTCGTATCACAGGAATACTAGACGAAGATACTTGCGAAGATACCTTTTGCTTCAATGAACCAAAAGAACATAAGGGTGTATTCAATGGTATTTTGACAGGACAATGCAGTGAGATTGTGCAGTACTCTGATCATGAAAATTTTGCCGTATGTAATCTTGCAAGTATCTCTCTTCCTGCATACGTAAAAAAGGAAAGTGGTGGCATATATTGGACTGTGTATACAAAAGAAGGTTGTTCTTATTGTGAAAAAACATTGACCCTTCTTGATAACAATAACGAAGAATATCAAACAATACTTTGTACATCGAAGAACGATCTTTCTAAAGACCATTTAAACACTCTTTCTAAAGACCATTCAACGTTTCCAATGATATTTTTGAATGAAAAGGGATTTGTTGGAGGGTATAATGAATTAAAAAGTATGTACTCTACAATGGGTATACACACTTTTGATTTCGAACAACTCGGTAAAGTTACCGAATTAATCACTGAAAATATGAATATCGTTATTGATAAGAATTTCTACCCTGTTCCTCAAACTCAAAAATCTAACTCAGAAATGAGACCAACAGGTATCGGGATTCAAGGATTTGCAGATATACTACAAATGATGGATCTGGCATGGGATGATCAAGAAGCTAAGAATCTGAATGCAGATATTTATGCAACTATTTATTATCATGCTTTGAAGAAATCAATGGAACTTGCAAAAGAACATGGTCCGTATGATTACTTCAACGGTTCTCCAGCAAGTGACGGTAAACTTCAATACGATCTATGGAATGTTGAAAATCCAACAAACGTTCATGGTCTTCTTGATTGGGATTGGTTGAAGAGTCAAATTAAAGAACACGGTCTTAGAAATAGTCTATTGATTACTCAGATGCCAACTGCTAGTTCTGCTCAAATTCTTGGTAACAACGAAAGTTTCGAACCATATACAAACAATATGTATGTTCGTAGAGTTCTTTCTGGAGATTTTCCTATTATTAACCAACATCTCTATAGAAAATTGGATTCATTGAATCTATGGACTGACGATCTTGTAGATAATCTAATTGAGAAGAATGGAAGTGTTCAAGAAATAGATGGAATACCACAACGTATTAAAAATATTTATAAGACAGCTTGGGAATTACCTACACGTTTAATGGTTGATTATGCGGTTTCTCGGGGACCTTATATTGATCAGACTCAATCGTTTAATGTGTTTATGGAAAATCCTGATATGGGTAAGCTTTCTAGCATGTTTTTGTATGAATGGGAGAATGGTATTAAGACTGGAATGTATTATCTTCGTCGTAGACCAAAGGTTGACGCGATTAAATTTACTATTATGAAAGACACTACTAAACGAGTTTATATTGAACAAGAAGAGGAACCAGAAGTGTGTGAATTATGTAGTGCTTAGGTTAGTTAAAGATTATATTGTATTGTAATAAATGTTGAAATTATTAATTACAATACTGGTCCTGTTGCTCATTGTTGGATCTGGTTTGGCTCTCTATTTCTTATTTGATGGTAAGAATAAGAATAAGAACAAGACAAAATCCTACAACGGAGTAGTGTTATTCGATGTAGATGGAACTTTAAGAGGTAAAACACTTACCAATAATTATCATACCGTTCAGACTTGTTTGGATAAAGGATTTGCTGTTGGTATATCTACAGCAAATGGTAGATATACACCAGAAACGGCTCATATGTTTCTAAGTGATTGGCTACCTCAAAATTTATATGACTTTATGAAAGATACAAACTGGATAACATTTAATAGTATTCAAGGTAATATCTTAGTCGGTAAGAAGATATCTTCTTATTCTAACATTCCAGAAATTAAGAACATAAAAACAAATAATGGTACTTATTATGGATATTGCAAAGGATATTCACTAGCTCTTTCAGGTAAGATATTAGGTATTACAGATCCATCACATATGATTATATGTGATGATGATTCAGAGTTTATTAAGGGTATTTTTCAATATAACCCCAAATTTAACGTTGTTTGTGCTGGAGCTATTTGTGGGGGTGATTTGAATAAGGATATCATGAATAAAGCTTTATCTAAATGTCAATAAAGACATTTTAAACATTAACATCCAATATAAAAATGCACACATTTACTCAAGAAAATACAATGTTTTACCACAATTCAACTAATAATATTACTGATAAAATAGCAGCTTTTGATATTGATTGGACTATTACATACTCATCAATATACTTGTTCTCTTCAGAACCAACTAGGAAAGATAAACTTCAACAACTAATCGATTATGGGTATACTCTCACATTTTCACCAATCAATCATGTAGATCAAAAAAGGAGATAGATAAGAAAGTAAACTAGACTTACCATGCTTTACATTTATAGCATCAGGAAAAGATGAATATCGTAAACTTGGAATGTGGAACAAATTATGTGAATTTGTTTCTCCTGATTTAGATAAATCCTTCTACGTGGTAGACCGCAAGATCATTCTAGTGACGATATAGATTTTGCTGAAAGTATAGGTATATTTTCCTATCCTCCGGAGGAATTCTTTGATCATACACAGCCTTCTTTTTTCCAAAAACAAAGAAATGGTTGTATTCGTAGGAGTACCGGGTTGTGGGAAGATCGTTTAAAACCTTTAGGATACGTTCATATTAATCAAGATACATTGAAAACTATACATTAGCTAAACAATATGGATATACTATTACAGTTCTTCATATAATAGTTTATCATAAATTTCATAAAAATCTTGTTATTCCAACTACGAATAACACACCTGGTAGGGTCTTTCAAATTACAGATTAATTCAAAATGATATTTATATATATTATTATCATATATATAAACACTATGACTTATGAACCGATTTTGCATGACGATGAACGAGTATCATTGTACCCACTACAACGACAAGATATTTGGGAGTTGTATCAAAACCACAAATCAACATTTTGGACTGCTGAAGAAATTGATCTTTCAGATGACTTGAATGATTGGAAGAAACTAACAAAACAGGAGAAATACTTTATTGAAATGACACTGGGATTCTTTGCTGCATCTGATCTTATCGTTAATGAACATCTTTCTCACGATTTTATCGAAAAAATTACCTTACTTGAACTTCAAATTTATTACCGGTTCCAAGCCATGATGGAAGATATTCATAGTAATACTTATGCTGATATGATTAATGCTTATGTTAATGATGAAAATAGAAAGGATGAGCTTTTCAATTCCGTAAAGAGAATTCCGTGTGTTCAGAAGAAGGGACAGTGGGCGCAAAAACATATTCATTCTGTTGAAAATGACGAAGTAAAACGTTGGGTCACACGCTTAGTTGTTTTTGCAGCAGTTGAAGGTATTTTCTTCTCTGGTAGTTTCTGTTCCATTTTTTGGCTGAAAAAGAGGGGATTAATGCCCGGACTTACATTCTCAAATGAGTTGATTAGTCGCGATGAAGGGTTACATCGTGATGTGGCATGTTATGTCTATAAACATCTGATTCAAAATAAGCTTGAAGAAGAGGAAGTTATAGCTATTATTTCAGAAGCTGTTGATATGGAAAAGGAATTTGTTACTAAGTCTCTTCCAGTAGATATTATTGGAATGAACTCACGTTTGATGTGTCAATATATTGAATACGTTGCTGATCATCTTTTGGTTAATTTGATTGGACGTAGAGTGTATAATGTTAAGAATCCTTTCGATTGGATGGTTCTTATTAGTATGCAAGGAAAGACAAACTTTTTTGAGAAGAGGGTCTCAGAATACTCCCGTGCAGAGGTTTCAGAAATACGTTTTGATTTGCCTTTTTGAATATTAAAGTATTATCTATACCAAATAAATGGACGAACATGAAGATCGTATAAATTCTAGAGATAGAACACGTGAATTAGATAAGCTTAATAAAGGTAGAGATATGAAAACATATTCAAGAAGTCATCACTATAAACAAGACAAAATTAGAGGATGTCGTAGAAAAGCAGATAGACATAGTCATCATCGCAGACGACAAATAGTTGATGAAAGTATTAAAAAGATTGAAAAAAAGGGATTAGACGATGAACCTAATATACCTCGTTCTATGACTTGCAATCAAAAAAGAAGACCTGGAGGATTGTGTGGATCTTCTGACGCATCACACGGATGTACTAATAAAAAGGTTAACAAACCCATAAATGTTCTAAGTGATAAATCTATTCGTGGTGGAAGACCTTGGAATTATGAAAAACTTTCACCTCTTCAATACTCTGCGAATAAAAACCCTAGAGGTCAACATGTTGGTATAATTTGGCACGATATTGATGACTAATTTCTATAAAATTGAATAATCTTTCTATCTTAGCAAGAGATACAAAGATGACAATCTACGTTGATAGAAGAATACAAACAGTATGGAAGGAAGAAAACAGCGCTTATAAATGTGCTGTAATAGGTGCTTTGTGCAGAGGATGTTCTGGATTAAGTTATAAATATCCATATCTTTTTGGGGGTTGTGATAAACCTGTTATTTGTCCCAATTGTAGATGTTTAACAGGACCTAAAAGTTTCCAAGATTGGTCAGATATCATTGAATTGGATATGTTATTTACAATTTATTATAAGAATGGCGTTGACGAAGGGGCTACTTATAGACCAATGTTTGACGATGTCGTGTCTACAGACGATGAATGTTAAGAATCTCCTGACTCTGTGTCTTAGTCAATATTAACTTAATTTATGCTGAACTATCAATTTTGATTGTAAAATCAATCAAAATGAATATACCTAAAAGAATATACTTGTGTATAAAAATGGATACTGCTAGTTTCTTTATCAAACATAGAGCATTGTTTGGGAGTTATCCATGTCAAGAATCTGTGAACGAATTGGAAAATCTCGGTGTGAGATATTTTGTTGATCTTACATATCCAGGAGAGAACAAAATTGTTGATTATACGACCAATTATACGTATATTCGTTATCCAATTCCAGATCGTCGTATACCAGAGGACTGGAAATCATTCACAAAATTCTTATTACGCATATCCCGAACAATACGTCATTTAAAATATAATGAAGATACAGATAAACACGAACTACTATATCTTCATTGTAAGGGTGGGCATGGCAGATCAGGAGTGGTTGTAGCATGTTTATTGTGTCATTTAGGAAAATATACTCCCGAAAAATCGCTTGAATTAACAAGTCAATATCATTATAACAGAAAGACTATGAGAAGTCATTGGAGAACAATGGGTTCTCCACAATTTTGTACACAGAAGAAATTTGTTCATATGTTCTTTGAATCTTTGTATTTCTTCAGAGCATATAAGTTTGGATACACGATGGGAATGAGCAACTTTACATCTCATTCTGTAGAAACAGAACTAGGTATTTTTCCTACATCTGAAGCAGCATTTCAGGCTTATAAAGATCCTGGTAATGAAGAGTATGTTCAACAACAAAAAGATAGTAAAACACCAATGTATTCTAAGCAAATCGGTATGAAATGTAATCTTCGCGAGGATTGGCATGAAATTAGAGATAATCTAATGTATAAAGTTATACGTCTAAAATTCGAACAGCATGAAGATATTCGTGAGAATCTATTGAAGACTGGTCTTAGACCAATTATAGAAAAACCAATCAATGATAACTATACATATACGTATAAGCATAAAAATAGACTTGGAGAAATACTTGTTCAAGTTAGGAAAGAATTATTGGCTGCTGGATATTAATACTTATTCATTTGTATATCTTGTATATATACAAATGAACAAAAAGATAATTATAGGTGTTGTAGTTGGAACTGTATTAGCAATTATAGTTGCTCTAGTCCTGATATTTACACTTCCAAAGGGGGGATCTACCCCTGTTGAGTGTGACCCTACTAAAAATCATGGTTTGTGTAGTGGTGGAAGAATTTGTCGTGCTAATAAGTTATGTGAAGATTGTAATGTAACAGCTGAAAATGATTGCCCTGACGGTTATACATGTACAAAGGATACACATAGATGTGTACCATCTGTAATGACGAGAGAAGAATTAATCAAACAGAGAGGTTATTATGAAGCAAAATTAGAGAATTTTGATACCGGAGAAACTGTTGCTGTGGTATTCCAAACAGATGACGCAAATATACCGATTACATCTCCAAATGGCGATATTTCAGGTATTAAGTGTTTCGATCCATTCGCCAAACGTTATAATCTAGATATAGGGGATATGTATAATAAGTTAATTAATAATCCTTCTGGAGCTGTTAGTATAGATAAAAAGGTATTCTTTCCGTCTGATTCTACTCAGGTTAAATGGGTCGATTATAGAAATGCTGGTATTAAATGTCCTATACAAGATATACTTATGGTTCCAGGGTGGATGAAGATATACAAATACATTAATAATAAGAAAGTTGACGAATACAATACTCCTATCTACGGATCTCAAGTAGCTTATGATAATTTTAGTGATAACATTGCTTTATATTCAGACGTTATATACATAAGTAATGATTCTGGCAAAACATTCACAAATAAACAGGGTATTGGAGGTATATCATTTCCTGGATACACCAGGATTGTCTCCTCTGGAGAATCTGGAGACTATATTTTAGCTATAGATGATGAATATTATTACATATCTTACAATGCAGGACAAACATGGAATAGAGTTTCTGCAAAACCGAATTCTCTAACAGGTGTAGCAATGTCCTATACTGGGCATTATCAATATATATTTACAGGAAGTGATAAAAGTATGTCAACAACTATACTATTCTCTAATGATTCTGGTGATTTATTTACACAAATTCCATTGGATGACGGAGTTTATATGATTGCTGAAAGTCAACCAGTTGTATCATACGATGGTAAAGAATTATGGTTATCTACAAACAAAGGGTTGGCTTATTCTAACAATTACGGTGCTAAAGGATCTTGGAAATATTATGATAGCAACGCGATGTTAAACTGTGGCAATTATGATGGTAGTGTACTTTATGGTAATGTTTTTAGTGCTGATGACAAGGGTGACAAATCAGAGATACATAAATCAACTGATAAGGGAAAAACTTGGAATAAGGTTTCAACAACTCCACTACCTGGAAATGGTCTAATATTGGGTTGGTGTTCTACATTTGGTGGTTCTATGCATATATCTCGTCCATCATTTAGTTCAAGTGTTTCATTAGATGGTGGTAAAACATGGAACAGTTTGTAATCAAACCTTTTTCATAATATGATTCACAAATTCTGACGATAATGGCATGTTAGTTCCTCTCATAACATGTTTAGATTCCTGTAAAGTCTTTACCATAAACGTATGTAATTCATAATATTCTTCTCTCTTTTTTACAACATCGTCTAATTCGAACCCTCGCTTATTTTCTAGTCTTAATGTGTTTTCTAATTCCTCTAAATCATCCATTTCATCTTTGAGATCACTCATACATTCTTTTATCAATTTTTCATTATTTGTATCAATACTTTTAAAGAAATTCGGTACAATCTTGTCTATACGATCTACTATTCTTTTACCATCGTCATCTTTATACGTTATTTTCTTCCTTGAATAGTCTGAACATTTCAAACGATCTTTAAAAGGATATTCTAAAGCATATTTAGCATATCCGACAGCGCCTTCTTTAATATGTTCAAGAGTAAGATTTCTTGAACAGTTTTTCATATGTTCATCTGTCAAAGGAAGAAGATTTATAGTATTATTTTGGGTATTGTTTTGAGTAATAGTAGGTCTTTCTATCGCTTTTACGACAAACTCATCATATTTATTCTGTAAATCCTTAAAATCTCTTTCTAACTTTCTAATCGTATTGTCTCGTAATAATAACTCTTTTTCCAAATCAGATATTCTTGTATCACGGTCATCTACATATTCTTTTACTGATTGTCTCATATTGAGACAATATAATGCGGTTTTTCTATGTCGGTTAAGTGTAAAGCTATTCTTAAATCTTTTGTGACATGTACAACATTCCATGATTTATACATGTAAAGTTATTATTTAAGTTCAAATAACGGGAGCATATAATATGTGAAAATCGTAGTTTATCACCATAGTTTAAACTACGATATAGACTAAATTAATGATATGTGCAAAAAATGTGCAAAATGTGAAACATAGATAATACGACCACATTACAACTCATATTATGTTCGTATAAATGTGTAAAATGTGTAAAATGCGCAATCGTAAAAGTAGAAAATTAAGGTATTGCTGGTTAAAACGTCCAATACACAAAAAATGTGTGTGTCAACAAATTCTTGTATCAGAATTTATTCAAAAATCTCAAAGTATGATCAAAAATCCCAAAGTACGTACAAAAAATCACAAGTACGTACTTTGGATACGATATTTTTAACCATATATCAACGTTAAAAAATAAACTATAGTTTGTATTGATGCGCAATATATAACGTTAGTTTTTAAATCATATATTCCATGTTCTCTATATTATTGATAAACCGGTAGTATATTATAATGTTATACAAAAATGTGGCATTTGGAAAAATGGGTTATTATGTTTATTGATATTATCACTATGATTTCTGTAATCATATAAAGTTTTTAAACTCCTATAAAATGCCATTCGTAAATACTATATAATAACACGCAATAACACCAAAATTGTGCGATTAATGAGAATTTGACATTGTATACGGTCAAAAACATTCAATTCTTGAAAGATTGCTAAGACACCAAAAACGACAAACAATAGTAGAAACATTGTATTTTCTACACATCTAAATCTAGAACACGAATATATCAAACAAAAAAGTAGAGACGGGCAAAAGGGTGTAGCAAAATTCGAGGTAGTTGATAATATATTAACCGATGACTGTGAAACTCTATATAAATGTAAAGATGTCTCAAGAAAGACATGTGAATATCTTTCAATTGATGATTGTATAGAGAAAGATGTCAATACAACTAAATTACGAAAAGCAGTAGGACCAAGTATAAAGGATAAATCATTAAATATAACTCGAGACAATTATGTTGATGATGTAGATCAACAGAAAGATCTCTATAATAAATATGTAGAGATTGTTTCGATTGATAAAGCACCTGAAGTATTTTCTAAGACAATAGCAGAACTTACATCTTAGAAACATACAAATACGAAATATAGATGATATGAACAGATTTGAAAAACCTCTTTAAAACTATCTTGACACGTAATAAATGCAGAGCACTTACTCGAAAATCATTAACTTTGGACCTAACAAGATCGATCACAGCGCAAACCCTTTATCATACTGTATGAATAGTCATATTGATAGTGATTTTACACACGGCGCAACAGGAGATCTTTATGGTCAACATAGTGCGAAGTGTCAGATGTTCATGTCTGACTATTGTGCCAGAAAATGGGATGGTAATTGTGAGATTGCTTCAATGAATCTTAATACACAATACCCTAATAATATTGGAACTTTCGGTTCTGGAGATAGTGTCGAAGAACTGAATCTTACTGCTGGAGATATACTTATCCAAAACACTGCTTCTAAAAAGTATTTGATTGATAATAACAACTGTTTTTGGGAATACGAACCATTTGATCCTACTGTTGCTAATTCTCCGTTAGTAAGGAAATCAATGGGTCATACTCAAGTAAACGGATATGAAGTAGATCCAAGTACTATCGATCAAGATCCTGTCATGGATAAAATTCTCATGAAACCTAAGATTGCAATCTTTATTCTTGTCAACATCTATAACACGATGAAGCGCAAAGGCTCTCTTTCCCAATTACAGGGGACGAAATTAGGTAGATTCTTTGCAGTTAACAAAGACTACTTTGAAAAGAATATGTATCAGGCTCAGCAATTCCGTTAATCGTAATTTTATAACTATCATTTCAAAGTTATAAAATGCTCCAACCTATTGATCATTACTACCTTCATCAAGTCGAACATGAAATCCATGATCACCTTCAGCAGACTTATCAACACGTATCTTTAATACACCATTTCTTAGGCTAACTCTCACATTATCTCTACTAGTGACGCTCATTGGTATCGTCATTCTTTTCTCGAAATTCCCGTAGGATATTTCGTTGCGTCTAGTCTCGATATCATATGGCTTATTTCTCGTTCCTGTTACAACCATTCGGTTATTTCTAAAGTCGACGTCTATCGAATTTTTATCGATTCCTGGTACATCAAGATAGATCAGAATTTCATCCTCACTTTCCACGATATCACACGGAGGTGATATACCAGCTCCTCCCAAATTCATAAACGCGTTAACCATTTCTCTTGGATTAACGTTATTATCTGTATCTGGAGTTGAAAATGCTCTAAAAGTATTTGTTAACAATTGTTCAAGATTTGGTCCTGTAGTAGACATCTTTTATGTATATAATCTTGTTTTTAAAACTCTATCTTAATGGCAAATTGCGAAGCTTTGTAAAAATTTCACTAGTTCCCGTATCTATAATAGGTGCTGAAACAGCAGAAGGTTCAAATACTGTTGGAACAAACGAATCATTTGTTTTAGTTATTCCATCATCAACACTCCCTCCACCATACATATAGAAATAATAGAGTAATATTGCTCCAACTACAACTACTATACCAAGAATAATATACTTCCAAGATATTTCACTCTTTTTCTCCTCCACAGGAGGAGGAGAAGGTATAGAAGGAGGTAAACCTGGTTGTGGAATATTATCGGGAAGTTGATCAAAAGTTGTTTCCACATTAACATTACATGGTGTATCTGCTCTCAAAGCCATCATATAATTTTGATACACGTTTTTATCGTTACGGATATTACCATTAATAGCTCCCTGTACTTTTCTATAATCAAGATTTCCTTCGTCTAATGTAGCTTGATCAACTATAACTACCTCGAATTCTGCGTCATCTTCAGCAACAACTTGAAAATTTAATTCAAAGTTAGTGACGTCTTTGTTTAGATCAATGAGTTTCATGATCTTGCCGATTTGGTATTGCTCTTTGATAGAACTCATTTATTCGTCATTCCATGGTTTTTAAACCTAAAAAATGATACATTAAAGAATATCTTGTTGAACTATAAAATGGGAGCATCACAATCATCAAATACTGTAAAGGCTATAGCAAAAGTTGCTAACAGTGTATCATCTAATACGACAACGTCAAATAGTCAAATAAATTCCGCTGTATCTACTATACGATTAAAACAATGTAGTATAGGCGGCGATGTTAATATTAGAGTTATGGCTCAATTTTCAGCAGTAAGTAAACAAATAGTTGATGCTATGCAAAATACTCATATACAAAATAGCATAGCTCAACAAATTCAACAATTAGCTCAATCTACAGTAGGATCTCTAGGCATAGGAGTTGCCGACGCAAATAATTATGTTTCCACTTACGCATCAGCAAGTACAGATGTATCTAATTATGTATTTACCGTGAGTAGTCAAGCTTCTTTTCAAGACACGTCTATTACTTGTCAAAATAGCGTGATAGGAGGAGATTTTAACATTGACCTTTCTTATACGACTTCTTTTTGGAATGATCAGGGTGTTAAATCTAAACAGCTTAATGATATTGCTAATACGATTACTCAAACCATACAACAAAAGGCCGTTGCTAAAGTAGAAGGTCTTGCAGGATTACTTATCACTCTAGCCATAATAATAGGTTTGATCGGATATGCAATTTCTAAACCTGCAGGGAAAGCTTTTAGGTCATTAGGACCAGCTTCCGCATTCATATCCATAACAGTTATAATATTCCTCGTTGCATATATGTACGTCAAGGCTACACCGCCTTTCTTTTCTGAACAACAAACATGTTCGATAACGGGTAATTTAGGAGGATCTAAATGTTCGTTTGATCAATGCGTTCATTCTGAAGTTCAAACTAAATCAATTAATAAGCCACCTTTGAAATATATGTATAACATTATTGGTAAAGAGGTAGGTGGTAAACAATTTAACATAGAAAGCATTGGTATGTTAAATATGGTACTCTTCTCTTCCGAGAATTCTAGTAACTATCAATTCAACCAAGGTTATAATGCTCTAGCTTGTAAACAATGGGCTGCTGATTTAACTTCAGGAGATACATATGGGAATAAATGGAATAGAGACACGTCATATGAAACGTATAAAGTACCACAACTACCCAATCCGTTTTATATAGCATCAACTAGAGATAAAGATGATAATGTAGTTTATTGTGTTACTCCATCAAAGTATAATTATACATCAAATACAGAGAAAGATTCCGCTACACCTAGTGTATTTACATGTACAGCTGGTTTGGGTAAAGATAACTATATAAGTAAGGACGATTTTGCTAAATTATCTGATAAAGATCTCCTAAAAGTTACTGCCGCTTTTAATCAACCTGCATGGACTGATTATTTCGATGTAAAGGATGGGCAAACATTTGGCGACTCATTAACAAAACAAAAATTAAAGAGAGCTTTACACGCTAGATACTTATTAACATTAGCAAGTGGGTTGGATAATACTGTATACATCTTTGATGGATCTGGTACTGATTATCCGGCAGAAGAAGTTAGTTATATGGCAAAAACTATACTTTCAGATTCAGATATAGCTAAAAAATACTGCTATAAATATATACCAGACGGATCACCTTTGGGAAATGATTATAGATATATGTTTCCTACTAGTGTTACTGGTACACTTACAGGAAGTATAGGTGTGTGTAGTACGAGACAAAATAAGTTAAATAGTTTTTTGGTCGGTACTGGTAATTGGATAATACTTATTGTGGGTATTATTATATTCGCTCTATTGATATTCGTATTTGTCCGAAAACTTAGAAACAGGAATCAAGATTAGAGAAGTTTTTTGTCTTGACTTTGTATAAATGGGAGCAGCACAATCATCAAATACATCAGAATCTGTGGCTAAAATAGCTAATAGCGTGTCATCAAACACATCAACAACAAATAATCAAGTTGTAAGTGCTAAAAACGAAGTTGAGTTTAATGACTGTAATATAGGAAAAGATGTAAATATCAATATAGCTCATCAATTTGTTGCTAAAAGTAGACAGATTGTTAGCGCTTTTCAACAAACCAATATACAAAATATGATTGCTCAACAGATGCAACAAGAAGCTCAATCCACTGTAGGAGGATTAGGATTAGGCTATTCAGATGCAAGTAATTACGCATCTACTTTTGCTTCCGCAACTAATGACGTTGTTAATATGGTATATACTTATAGTTCTCAAGCTGCATTTTATAATACTACTGTTCAATGTGATGGTAGTACTGTTGGAGGATCCTTCAATATTAATATCAAGACAGCTAATAACTTTTGGAATGATCAGGGGGTTACAAGTAACCAAGTAACTGATATATCTAACAATATAGATCAGAAAATATCACAGACTGCTAAATCCAAAGTAGAAGGTCTTGGTGGATTTTTAATAGCTTTAATAGCTCTGATAGGGGCATTTATATACGCTATTGCAGCACCAGTTGGTGAAAGTCTCAGTTCTTTGAAAGTGTCTTTAGCTGTTTTTATGCTATTTGGTATCTTATTATTGGTCATACGGTTATGGTTAATAGAATGGTCACCGTTTTTCAGTACTTTAAAGACTTGTGTAGCATCAGGTACACTTCTTAAAGGTCAATGTACGCCACAAAATTGTAAAATCAAAGATACAAATCCTAAAAACATTAATCTTGATCATCCTCCTTTAAAATATCTTCACGGTTTAATAGCAAGAGGTGCACCGCGTTCTGATTCTGCATATGGTATGCTGAACATGATGATATTTGGTCAACAGATAGTTCAAAACGTTAACATGTTTAATCAAGGTTTTAATGCAGCTCAATATTGGACTTTTGCTGATGTTAATACTCCTGATTTGTGGAAGGGTGATAATTCTTATGAAGGTTATGGTGTTAGTCAATTACCAAATCCTTTATACGTTCCTACAGGAAAGGACGACGATGGCGATGATATTGTTTATTTAATTCCTCCACAATATGTTACACAAAATCCAGACAAACCCACTGACGATGATGCAGGATCATTGACACCATCAGTGTATATGGGAGGAGGTAAAGAAATAGGAATGAAGAAGACAAAATATGACCAAGCGGTTAAGGATAAAGATAATGGCACGTTAATGCAGGTACTTGCTATTCTTAATGATAGTGGTTGGCAAAAATACTTTGACTCTGGATCAGAAGATGTACAACGAAAGAATAAACTTCACGCTAGATTTATTCTTGCTCTAAATCTTGGTATAGATGTGAATGTTTATATCTACGATGACGAAGAGGTGTTAATAAATAATGTAGTAATGTTGGCTAAAAATTCTGAAGGGAAAGCATATAAATTCTCTAACTTTAGATCACCTCCATTTAACGATATTTCGTTTGGTATTAAGGGTTCTGGAACATTAACCGGTGTAGTAGGAATATGTGATAGTAGATCTAATAATCTTATTAAGTTCTTCACAAGTGGTGGTAACTATATGATGTTAATCATACTTATTATAGTGTTTGGGGCTCTAATATGGTTCAGTATTAGACGAAAGAAGTAGAGATCTTATAACTTTCCAAAAGAGAGAAAGAGTGAGTTATAAAATCAAATAGAGAAATATACCACTAAAATAACTATTAAAATAATCACACCTATCAATATCCAATTGATATAATTCTGGAACGACTTTCCTACCTTATATTGTCTATCAACACAATCACCAATAGGACCTGTAACATTACCTCCAGAAGATATACGTTTATCTAATGTTTTTGGTACTTGAAAATCTGTAAATTGAAACGTCTTATCTTTATAATCCTTGGCCAAACCTAAAGTACCATCTGACAATCTAACTTCTTCTTCATCGTGAATATATACTGTAGTATCATATCCAAGAAAATCAGCAATAACAAATCTGGCATGTAATGCTCCTAATTCACCATGAGTATTAATATAGGATTTCCATTCATCTGTATTTAATACAGCCATGGTATTTAATCTACCATCAATGTATTGTGGATCATCTGATTCAAGATTAACGTTATTTTGAACAAAACTCTTATTAAATGGTCTTGGACCAGATTTTAAATCCGGCGAATAAACTTGGGGTGATTGAGAATATATGACAGTAGATTGATTAATAGAATCGAATTCTCCTGGAACTAAACAATACCCATTATCATTACAATCTTTTGGAACTTTTAAAGGGTTTGGTAATGGTGGTAATCCATGAGGGGGGTTAGAATCAACTTTCCATGTATCTCTTCCAGAACTAAACCATGTTTGTGCATTATACCCCTGATTGTATGAACATTCGTTTGATATACATATACTTGACACGACCATATCCAACAAACCAAAAGGTAAGTCTTTATCGTCTTTGTCGTAAAAGATATTATTCATATATCTCAACGGTGGTGCGTCTAAGGAAAATGTTTCAGTTCTCATATTACTACATTCATCGCAAGCTTTTCCTTTTATTAATCTAGAATAACGTGTACACGATGATGGTTCAAAATAAAACGGATATACCTTAGATAGATATAATATAACTGGCAATGATAGTATACCGAGACATATAAAAGCTACAAAAAATCCTCTATATTTTTCTATAAAACCTCCCATAGGATATGCAAAAATAACCATCGCTAGAGTTATGATAATAACGATTAATACAACTGATCCTGATATTCCACCAACTTCTTTACCTGTTTCTTGAGTAATATCTTGCAAGATTTTATTAGCTATTACCTCAGTTTGTTCGTAATTACCTACTTGATCTTGCCAGAAATCGGCTCGAGAATTATATCCCACACGAACATCTCCAATTATAAACTGTCTTTCACAATCAAACCCACCTTTCATATACGCACCTGAATAAGCTATGTCAGATATAACGTTTAGAATATCAACTGATTGAGATGCAAATCTACTAACTACTTGCATTGACTTTTTATGTCCAAACCCCAAAAATTTAACAACTGCGATAGCTTTTTGATTAATAGTTTGTGCTATATCATTGGTTATAGAAACACTCTGAATCGCATTAATAGTTTGACGGTTAGAGCCTATAATATCACCAACATTTTTGAAGTCTGTAGTTCCAGATATAAAACATTGCTCAAGTTTAAACTCTCCAGTAATCTCAGATACTGATAATTGAGTTACAAAAATGTTGTTACTCAATTGTGTACCTACTTCTGCAATGGCCTCTGCAATGTTCTTTGATTTTGTTTGACCCATTTATTAATACTCATTTCTTTTTTTGTATAATAAATGAGTTTTAGTAACATAGATTATTATAGAGATCAAATCAAAGTTACAACACTGTTAGAAACTGATGTATTGGACGATAGATGGATAACTACTCAAACAGGTGGAAGAAGTGGTGATAAAAGATGTAGTAATCATTGTCCATTCGATTGTAATACGGTATATGATAGACCTAATTGTGGTAGTAGTTGTGGTCCTAATAAAATATACGATCGTAATTATACCTATTTTACATCTCGTAAAGGTGCAACTGAAGCATGTCATGATCCTTTTACATGTCGTGTAAGAGGATATCAAAGACGTTTTGATGCTTGTGGGGAATTTGAAGGGACATATTCATGTGGTGTGTCTATTGGTGGTAAAGACGATCAATTAGTAGTTGGAAATTGTACTAATCCAGATAGTTGTAAACGTGGAAAGGATGGTAATTGTGATGAAGCCCAGTGGAATTCTTATTGGATTACTGTGGATAGTAAGAAAAAACCATCTAATTCAGTTCATTCTCCAACATTAACAAATAACAAGAAAGGTTGTGCAAATTGTCAGTACACGTTTGATACCGACACTTTGAGAAGTTTCAAGTTTATTAACTACGTCAACGATGCTGATACAAAAGTGTATCCATGGATGAAAACGGTACTTACAGGAAAGGGTAAAGTAGCGGGATCATTCAAAACTCTTCCTGATACGATAAAAATATGGCTAAAGAATACTATGATTATTTCACTATCGTCCCATTATTGGTTTCAAGGATTTTATGAAGGTTGGGGATTATCCGGGGATGACGATCATTGGGATTTCATATCTATTGGCGATGATTCTAGTTATATCCATAGAAGAGATGCTGTATGTCTTACCTATATGCAACTCTTATATGCTCAATATTATCCATCAATTAGCCCGCCTGGTTTCCCTTCTGATTTGTTAACATGTCTTAAGACTATTCTTGAAGTTCCTAAAATAGAAGTTTCCGGCGATGATGTTTATATCATCTTACCTCTTAATTCTGAATATTTTAACGAGTACACGTTATCCTCAGACAAATCAAGTTATCTTTCCAATCTATTTTCATGGATATTGGACGACAAGTCTTTCAAATATTCACCCAAAAAGAGTGTATCAAAAGCACCAGGATTTAATGTAGATGAATCAGCAACAACTATTAATTCCATTAATGTAACTATAGATACAGAAACATTTGGATGTACGACTCAAGGAGTTCCGTATAAAGATTTTACGGATAACAAAGATGGAAAATACACTTACAACTTTGTTACGAGTTACAATGTAAAGTGTAAAATTACTAAATGGACTGCTATGCTTATGGTATTTGCTTTATCAAGAATGCAAGATCAATTAACTGACAATACGATATCTCAAATGAGTAGTGACACAGAAATTTTAACTGTTAAAAGGTTTAAATCTGATTGCTCTAGCATAACTCCTGATAATAGATCAAAATGTCTCAATTATGTTACAACATATTGTCAAAATATATCTAATAACACTGCATTTTCAGATAGCTTAATAGGTGTGTATGTTTTTAATGGGAATTTAGGAGGAGGGGCCAATGCGTGTAATTGTTATAATAGTAATGTTCAGCCTCCTGTAATAGCATATCCTGGGAATCCCACTGCTATGTGTTTTGATACTAACTGTGATAACGATGTACTAATAGATTTATTTGGTCTTTCTCCAGACTTTTGTAAAACAAAATGCTCTGAAATGTGGAATTGGATGTTTAATGCTAATCCTACAATGGGCAAACCAGTTCCACAGTTCTTCAATAGTGCTAGATATTCAGATGTATGTGGTAAAAATTACCATCCAACATCTCAAAGTGGTGCTAATATCATATTGGCGTTATATATGGCATTTTCATCGTTACTGATATTGTTATGTATCTATTTATCTCTAAAATATTATAACGTCTATAATAAGACAAATTACATAACTATAGGTATAACTGGTGCCATATTTGTAGGTATTACTGTTTTTATTCTGATAGATACTAGAGGAAATTCTGTATGTGAAGGAACAACATTTCCACAAAAATCTGTATGTAAATCTTCAATTACAGGTACATCTATTCCAAACGAATTTTGTAATTTTATGTCAGCATGTGAATGCCAAACTGATAGTGATTGTAAAGGAGATTGCGAATGTTCATCGCAAGTATGCATTCCTACAACATCTGCAGCAAAACAGAAAATAACATTGACACAAAAAAGCAAAGTTAGTTATTGGGGGTTTGCGTTTACACTACTTCTCATCATTCTCATCATAATTATATTTGCGTTGGTGTATATCGTATATAATAATATTTATCTAGCTTTATTCATACTGTGTACTGGATTATCGATAGTTCTTTTCGCCTCAATATCTCAATTCACTAAAGTTATAGATGCAAAATTCGGTAATTCATGCGGTAAAGACGATTTTGATAACGAAATTTCTTGAATATCATAAATGAGCTGTCCTAATAATTGTTCAAATCATGGAATATGTCAAAGTGACAATACTTGTTTATGCAATAATGACTGGGAGGGAAAAGACTGTTCTATACGAAAATGCATCAATGACTGTTCAGGACACGGTACTTGTGATCAAATAAAAGGGAATTGTAAATGCGATACAGGTTATTCTGGGATTGATTGTAGTGTTCAGAAATCATGCATTGATGATTGTAATAATAGAGGTATATGCGATTACGATGATTGTGATAAATATCATTGTAAATGTAAATGTTCCCCTCCTTATATAGGACCTGGTTGCTCTGTTGTTGATAGATCTGGTAACGTGCAATATGTCCACATCTTTTTGTATATTATAGCTGGTATATTTGGTCTAGCTGCTATCACTTTAGGTGTGTATCTGTTACTAAAATGGTACAAAAGGTAACATAAAATGAATTTTAAACATAACTCACTCTATTTATCAGAGTTATGATTAACCTCAAAGAAAAGGGTATGCTAATCAAAAAGAACTATGTTTTCCCTGAAACTAGAGAAACTGTATCATCTCACAATTCGTGGATCATACCTGGTATAATTATGGGCGGGCCCTTCCCGGGGATCGACGGTATTAATTACAGAAATGTTCCAGAAGCTAAAGAAAACCTCGGAAATATCCTGAAAGACGGTATTAATGTATTTGTATCTTTACAAGAAGAAATAACTCCACAGGATGGTTCTTCTGGCAATGTAGATCCAAATTTTAGTTGGGCTTTTCCCTCTTTTTGTAACTATTCAAATATCATTGAAAGTAGTAACGTTGAATATCTTCACTATCCTATTACAGATCGTCAAGTTCCTAGTATGGATATGTTTATTTCATCTTTGACAGATATTCTAAATAAGATAATTGAAGGTAAGAAAGTGTTTATTCACTGTGCCGGCGGTCATGGACGAACTGGTACTTATTCTGCTGCATTACTCATGCTAATTCTTGGGAAAACTTATGATCGGGCTTTACATTATACACAAAAATTTCACAATGAAAGACGTATATATGACATGAGACAAAGGCATCATCCTAGAAGTCCATCGAATAAAGATCAACTCAGTTTTCTACAAGAATTTAAGGACTTGTTAGATAACACGGATGTTTAAAATGATTATCTATATACGTTTCTTACTTGTAAATGAATAATGTCATTTACAATTAAAACAAGGGAAGAGGATAAGTTTATGTTTTGTGATGGTGGAATGAGTGCTGAAATAGCATTCACTAAATACGTATCCCATCGTACAAATATTGTATATGGTGGTTGGAATAATTCTATTCGTATGGTTCGTGAAGGTATCATTACAGATACTCTAAACGCTATAGAAAAAGCTGTGACTGATTTAGAAGTACAAAGCTCTGAGAAACCTATTATTATTTCTCCTGGTTATATATCTGTTCCATACATTACAGAGTTGTGTAATTGTGTATATCTACCTTCCCACCTTTTGATAGGACTAAATAGTATATCTTCTTTACAAAAGGAACTCGATAATCTTAAAGAACAAGGTATTAAAGCATACGCAGAAGTAGGATATGATGGTTGTATTAATCATTGTTTAGTGGCTTGGATAAAGTTTATCGAAATACCACCTCAATATCGTAACGTTATTACTTATCTATCATCAGATAACGTTATACTTTCTGGAGTTATTCCAGAAAACGGTAATACAGGAGAGAATTTCTTCTATAAGTATTATAGTAACGAACACACTGGTATTCAACATGGAGATATATATCTTCTACATATTAATCATTGTTATGGAAAAGATGTAAGAGAAGATTGGAATATCTTTCATCGTTTATGTTTGGATTTTAACGAGAACAATATCATACAAAAACGAGTATCCTATCTATGTGATTGGGAATCAGGATTTGCAAGTATTCATACTTTTATTCCAGAAGATATAAACATTAAACAAACCAGAATAACAGCATTGGATACAAAACCTCTTTATCTTATTTCTTACCACCTTTCAAAGTATTTTCTAGAATTGAACAATATCCCATTGAAAGGAGTAGTGACTAACCCTTATTTCGTGAATAATCCAACATACGAGACCAATTACGGATATATTTCTTATTCGTATTGGGAAATGAACCCTAGTTTACAGGAAGATATCAAAATAGTCTTTGAGAACTCTAACATAGAGATATGGATAAATGATTCTCGTAATGCCCTTAAAGATTTATACAACAAGATGAAGATTAAAAAATCATATATCGACTGCACGTCATCAATTAATCTTAATCTTGCTGAATGGATATATAACTATCGTCCTCAAAGATATCCAACTACTAGAAAATATGTTCTAATTAACGATCTACACAAAATCTTCTCATCAATTGGGGTAACCGTCTGGTAAAGATATATCAGGAGGTAGATCAGGAGGAGGTTGATCAGGCTGACCAGGAATTTCGCTGGGTATTCTAGGTTTAGCATAATCATCAAAATTAAACGCATTACCGGTGTAATATTTTGCATTAATATCACACGCATTTTCCCAAGAAATTGGGAACGCCCATCCACCCATAGTCTTCAAATATTGTACTACAGGTATCGGATCCAAATACCCATTAGTTCCATCTGCATCCATATATAAAAAGGACCATACGTTCCATCTAGGAGGTATCATATGTAACAAACGATTTTCTAAACTACGCTCACCCATTTTATAATTAGATATCGATTTATCAACTATAGAATAAAACTCTTCAAACGTGATTTGATCTGTTTGTTTGTTTTGTATTCTAGCCAATTCTTCTATTGAGTATTTTACAGTGCATCTAACATCTTCAAACATTGAATAATCCCCCATAACCATTTCAAATGGTCTACACATAACTGGATTAGTACCACTGGGATCTTTATTGAAATCTTTCATCGGATCTTGTGTTAATAATTCTCCTATATTAGGTAAATCATTAATATTCTTATCTTTAAACATCTGGTATCTACGAGGATTAGCTTGACCTATAAACAAATACAAGAAATGAATCATTCCAACTAAATATGATTCTTGTGATATCATTGTGGGATGTGTTTGAATAGCTCGTAGGAAAATACGTTCATCAATACCATAACTCGTCTTCTCAAAGAACTTATCTTCTTCTACTTCAGAATATCCAAAATATTCTGAATATTCTTCAGGTGTCATTATAACTGATTGATTACTAACCTTTCTAACCCCCCATGTAGCAGCAAATGCTGTTTTTAAGCCTGCAGCGTGAGGTGGATTATAAAAGGGACCGTGATATACCCAAAACCTTTTATCTGTTTTTGTTAACCATGTATTGAACCATCCTCTATCATATTTGTAGTTTCTATTTGGTAAAGTACTGTGAGCGTCCCTAAAAATAATGATATCGAATCTACTATCTTGCATTGGTAAAAATCTAATGATAGATCCTATCATTCCTGTTGTATTTTTAATCTCTTTAGTTTCACCATCAATATTACCTGTTATAGTTTTAATAAACTTATCTGGCAATTGATACGAATATAATCCATATCTTCTTCTATTTTCAGCTGATAAAGACACATCCATAAACGCTAATATATATTCTCTAACAGTACCCCATTTTAATAACCTTAAAGTATAGGGTACTCCTTTACTTTTAGCATTTCGTTTTACTCTATCTCTATCTATATTTTGTATGGATTGTTTAGTCTCACTACTCCAAGGTACAACTATACCATCATGTATAGTCATCATAGGCATATCTAAAACATACTTATCAACTAAATGTAAACATCCAAAATCTTTCCATTGATCATATCTCACAGCTTCTGGATTTTGAATGTTAGTATTCTGTATAAGACTTACCATACCATTGAGCTGTTTTTGTAAATAATGTCTATAAAAAGCAAATCCTCCTTCTTTATCATGCCCTACAGATATTGCTCTATTTGTATCGTATACGTAGCTATATACTTCCTCTAAATATTTAGAAGCACAGAATAGAGAAAATGAAAATATATTGGGTGAATCTAGCTCTCTATATATTTGAATATCGACTGGTATTTGTTGACTTTCATTCCCTGGTACGTAATTCAGATAATATTGATGTTTTTGTTCTATTATGGGGTCTGGTATCACAGGAAAGATAGGATCTAACGGTATATAAGGATTAAGTCGAGAAATACCATATATATTTTGTTGGGGAACTCCCTCTATTGGCTTATTGTTTCCGATTAACGTAACATCTTTAAGATAGTTATTTTTAAACTTATTGACAAAGTTTGTTAATGTATCACTAATATTATACAAATTCTCAGTATTTTGTATTGGTGTTTTAGGACGATAAAATACTTTATTCATATTATCATAATATGAACTTATCTGCGAGGGGTCTTTAAGAAAACATGATATCAACTCTGTCTTAATATTTTCGCTTATAGAAATTTCATTCAAAGTACTTTTCAATACTGTAAGTTGATCAAAATACGGATCAAAATTGCGATACATTTTTGGATTTATCGTATTTACAACATCTTGTCTAGTTTGATTATTATCTGACATGTATGAAAAAACAGCAGACCCTAAATCTATAACAGTAGGCATAAATGCAGTAGGAAATTGTAGAGATAGAGTTTCTGAAACGATGTATTGGAATTGTTGTGTATTACTCAAAGGCTTTAACATAATATTACCCCAATGCAGATCATAATGAGTCATTCTCATCATTCCTTGCATTTGCCATATAGCCATCAATACCATAAACACATAGGGAACAACATTACTATCGTATAATTTTATCGGTACGTATCTTTCCATCAACATGTACATAGTTTTACGTTTTTTGTCGTAATAAAACCCTTTCATCTGTTGAAGATTCATGATACCTTTGGTAGCAATCTTATCTGATACTAATTTACTAGCTATGACTTCTGAAATATAATCAGGAGTCAAAATTACATCTACATTAGAACCCATATAGTTTTTATACATATACATAATAGAATCTCTGCTTGCTGTTCTACAATGCTTAGTATTATCTGCTTTGCATAATTCTATAACTTTTAGAATACCATTACCCACATCATATATTTTTCCAAATCCTCCCTGCGCTATCGGAGTCAAATCTTTAATATTAGGAGGTAATATAGATTCATTGGGACCGAATACCGGTAATATTTCGTAATCATATTGAACGATTATCTCTTCACTCATTTATTAATATACAAATATATACATTCATAAATACAAAATGGATTTGTAGATACATTTATATGCTATTATGGAAATGTATCTACAAAAGATCGAACACAATGATAATACCCTTTTTTTACTAACTAGATCTCTTACAGATGTAAAGGGATATATCACTGAACATATCGATATATTATCATATATAGAAGTAGTATATTCTGGTAAGATTTTGACAATTAGTTTTTTGTACACATATCCTAAATTCCAAAACAAGGGATACGCATCAATTTTACTAACTGTGGCTGCAAAGCTGGGAAAAGAAAAAGGTATTTTCTTCATCGAAGTAGATGATATGTCAAGACGCTATCGTAGAATGAAATCAAACTTTTATGTTAATAGAGGGTTTAGATATGTCTCTTCCCAAAATGGTCCTGAAATGACTGCCCATATTTCTGGTGTAAATTACCACGATATTGTCACAGATGATGACATTAATGATCTACTGACAAAAGGTCATACTGAATTGCAATTAAGCCCATGATCTCCTAAAATTGACCCAAAATCTTGCGTAACGTATAACATCAGGTTGTTCTATTCCCACGTTAAGATTTTTGTATCGTGGTTCTGGTATCTGTCTAAAAATCTGATCGACTTTCACTTTATCTATACCCTTACCTCCGTCTGTTGTTAAATACCCAACAATGTATCCAACAGGATTAATATATTCGATGTTCTTCAATCGATTAGATTTTCCCAACATTGATTGAATATCTCCTTCATCTATTTCAAGATTTTTACATATAGCATCAACTACTCCTACAAATCTTTCACCAGGAGATTTGTATTCTCTTCCTACTACTTGAGATAAACCTGACAAACCTCCTTCGTTTAATACCATTTGCATATTTTCCGCTGTAGGTCTGAGAGTTATTCTCCCTTCTTCTCCAAAAGCACCTATTTCCGTCTCATATTGAGGTTCTTCTACAAATTCTTCACCTATGTCTTCTCCATATATATCATCTGGAGAATCTCCAAAATCTTCATCTCCGTATGGATCAGGTTCTTCTTCGACGAAACCACCTTCATAACCTCCACCTTCTTCATATTCAAAACCGTAACTTTCTTCGGCATAAATAAAGTCATCATCGTAGTCGCTCATTCTTTTATTATGTACTTCTTTTTCAAAACGATTTTTATACCAAAGATCGTTTTTGAAAGAAACAACATGTTTAACGTAATAGTCGCAGTTTCAAAACAATCCAACGGTAAATTGGGTATAGGAATCGGTAATAAAATGGCATGGAAATGTGCAGAAGAACTTAAACTCTTCAAGGAAAAGACTATGGGAAATGTTCTGATAATGGGAAAATCTACTGTCAAGAACCTCCCTAAATTGAACGGAAGAGAGATCTATTGTCTGTCTAGAGATACAAATACATTTGCTCGTTCCGTATTAATAGGTAGTAATCCTGTTAATGTTTTTCAAAGTTTTACTGATGCAGTAAGAGATGCAAAGGAAAGACACCCAGATAAAAAGATATTTGTAGCTGGAGGTGAGCAGATTTACGATCTTGTTATGAATAACCATAAACACAATGTAAAAGAACTCCATATTTCTTTTATGAAACTTAAATCTGGTAATGATTCTTCCAAAGAAGATATACAAGAATGTAACAAATTCTTTACCACTATTCCAGGATTTCCTCGATGTGTTTGTTTATCCCATAAAGAATACCCTGATTTTATCCATTACGTACTTGATATCAACGAGACAAACAACGAGGAGTATGAGTATTTAGAGTTATTGAAACAAGTACTCAAAAATGGTATAGATCGTCAAACAAGAAATAGTATAGTAAAATCTGAGTTTATAAAACATTTGACCTTTGATCTTAGGAACGGGTTTCCTTTATTAACTACAAAAAAGATGTTTATGAGAGGTGTAATCGAAGAGTTATTATTTTTCTTGAGAGGTGATACTGACTCAACTATACTAGAACAAAAAAATATAAATATATGGAAAGGTAATACGTCAAGAGAATTTTTAGATAATTTAGGTATGGTAAATAGACGAGAAGGTGTAATGGGGCCCTGTTTTCCATCAGGAACACCAGTATTAACAAGAAAAGGATATAAATTAATTGAAGAAATTGACGAAACAGATATGTTATATACTCATACAGGTGAATGGAAACAGATTATTGAATGTTTTAAAAGAAAATGGCAACATGATATGATTAATATGAAGGTTACATATCATCCTAATTTATTAGTTACTCCGGAACATCCATTTTATGCAAAACGATACACAGTTAGAGACAGTTATCGAGGAAAACGATCAGTTCCATTTTTTTCCAGTCCTGAATGGATTGAAGCTAAAGATATAGATAATCGTTGTGTTATTGGTATGAAAATAGAAGAAGACGAAATAGAACCAGTATTTGACGGATATACAATTCAAACAGAAGAAGAATGGTTTATGATTGGATTTTTCTTAGGAGATGGTTGGATACAAACGGAAGGAGATAATAGATACAGAATATGTTTTGCTATTAATGATAAAGAACACGATGTTATTGTACACAAACTTAGAAAAGTCTTAAATATACAATGCTGTGAAACTTATGATCATTGTTATAAATATAGGTGTGGCAATGATAAATATACTAATATATTAAAAACACTTGGAAAATATGCTCATGGTAAAATCATTCCTGATTGGATACATAAAGCTCCTTGTAAATTTATTAAATGGTTTTTAGATGGGTTTTTTGCTGCAGATGGATGTATAAGAAAGAATACAGGGTCAAAAAGGTATACGACAGTTTCAACAGATATTGCTTACTCTATTCAAAGATTGTATTTAAAGCTTGGGTTATTTTCAAGTATTAATCTCCAAACTCGTTCAAATTATAAAAAAGTATTTGGGGATAAATATTCATATTTACATGATGCTTATGGCATTGAAGTTTATGAAAATATAAAGAGGAGAGGTAATTATTCACATATCGAAGATGGATACGCATGGTTTGATGTATCTAAATCAGTAAAAATAGATCAAGTAGAAGAGACATATGTATATAATTTTGATGTTGAAGATGTGCACACATATACTGTACATAATTTAGCAGCTCATAACTGTTATGGATATCAATGGAGATATTTTAACGCGGAATACGATGAAGAAACTGCGAATCCAAAAACTCAAGGTATTGATCAATTAAGTAATGTTATTGAATTAATTAAATCAGATCCAACATCTAGAAGAATATTTATGACAGATTATAACCCGTCACAGTTAGATCAATGTGTATTACCTCCATGTCACAGTATAGTATTACAGTTTTATGTTGACGATGATTATATAGATTTATTTTGTTATAACAGAAGTCAAGATTTATTTCTAGGAACCCCATTCAATATAGCATCTACCTCCGTATTATTAATATTGATTTCAAAACTAACAAATAAAATACCTAGACATTTTCATTTATCTTTGGGTGATGCACATATATACGAACAACACATAGATTCCGTTAAAACACAGATTTCAAGGTTTCCTTGTAGGTTCCCAAAACTAAAAATTGAGAAAGATCTAACAACAATTTCAGACATTGAAAATCTTACTTTCGAGAATTTCTCTCTCGAAGATTATAACCATCATCCTTCAATTAAAGCTGAAATGGTCGCATAACAACATCTTCTTGGCTATTTATTTTTCATTGATAATATAAATAGCAATGAGTATATATTTATGTATTACTCTGATTACGTATTCTTAATATCATCTTCTAATATGACACCTTCTTATTTTGGAGGAACACATGACGGGTATAGCAGGAGTTTTTCATTCTTCTCCCCAAAATGGATATCAGTTGGAGTGAAGAATATAATAGATATTCTTAAGGATCATTCTACTTCCACGTATAAAGGTCAAAAATATACTTGTGATAATGACGAACCTAACTTTCAGACTAAATCATATAACAATAATGATCTCTGCCACACAAAAGATGGGAATGTCTTTTGTAAAAATGCATGCGCTCAATGCGGTGATAATACATACGGGTCGTGTGTTAATTGTACATCTTCTTGAGATATATATCAATGATATATATCGCCTTATCCGCATTAATAATCAACCTTATTAAGATAAATCAACATCATCCATATCACAACAAATGTAGATAAGACAATAATAAAGATATAATACCATTTAATACTCTTATCATCACCTTTCATTGTAAACAATCTTTGTTTATTAGCTAATTTCTCACTAAACACACAATCTCCATATGGATTTCCAGATTCGTTCTTGGACACTATAACAGTATTATCAGTAAGACAACATCCTGAATCTCCTGCAGGACAAGTCAAATCTCCAAGATAATTGATATAATCTCTACCTTCTGGTATGAAATCTTCTGGATACCATCCACAATTATACCACATGTAATTAATATGATTATTCCAATACGCTAAAAATGAAGGCGCTTTTTGTATCAGAAGATCATCATTCATTAGATGCCCATTGTATTGCATTATTATAGGATGAGCAGACGAAAATAACACAGAATTATCTGTAATCCATAACTTGTCATGTGTAAGTTGTGTATTAACACCATCTGGAGGATTTCTTGTTGGGCACGGTTTAAATTTAGTTTTAGAATCACCATCTGGGCACCAAGATTGATTATCTCTTCCACATACTCCAAACGACTTACCATAAAAATTCTTCCATAATTCTGGATCTTTTTTGATCAAACATGCAAGATTATTTGGATTTCCACTGCACGTCTCATTCCATTTACCGTTTTGTAGTGCAAACCATTTCACATCTCTTTTTAACGCATCAAAGATAGCATCTTGAAATACATTAACTAAATCATTTGGATTATATTGTTGTCCTACACTAGCATCCAACATTTGCGAATGTATACTACATTTAATATACTTCTTAGAATCTCCAATCAATTTCACCAGTAAATCCATTCCCCATACCATATCAGCAGGCCATCCTTTTTCTTTCCACGAATCTATTCTAGAATTATCTTCTCCTGGTTTAGCATCAACACCAAAAGTAAACTCAACATTCGTATCTTTGCATGACACCCATTCTTCTGTCTTTCCTCCACATGTAGGATCATTAAGTCTGGATCCTACCGAACCACATCCAAACAAATCACCACAAAAATTCGGTCCACAAAAATAGAATACTGGCACTCTAATTGGTTGCTTAGGTATATCCCCAATAGTCATAGATTTAAGATATCCTGTAGCTTTATTTTTGATACGATTTCCGTAATAGTTTTCTAATACTTGTAACAGATTGATATCTCTCCATAAATGATACTGTCCAAAATTAGATTCCATGTTGGCTACATAACCCACACCGGTTTCTTTCATACCATTACCGTACGGATCAGTACGTAAATTCCACGCACCTTTAAAAACACTCACCCTATTACTTGATTTTAGATAGAATGATATTAATTTACAATGACTATGGGGTGTAGTATCTATATTACTATACCCTTTCAATCTTATCTCATAATTATACAAATTATTACCACCAACTCCTAACAAATATTGTAGTTGAGATTGCGTCCAATTACACGCCCAACTTCCATATAATGATCCTCTAACAGAATCGTCATCACAATCAAAAGGTTTCCCTGTATCAGAACAATTTCCACACCATCCATTAGCATCTCTTCCGCCGCTATAATATCTATCAGTGATTATTACTACTTTTGCTCCTCTTTTTAACGCGTCTGTTAGCGCTTGTAACATACCACCTTTGTAATACGGATTACGGAAATTTGTATCACTGTCATTATCGAAAAAGAAGAAATCACCTCCGAAAAGACATATATCTCCGGCCTGTAACGCCATTACTGACTGGTATAACCACGTGTTGTGACTTGTTATAGGATATTGAATAGTATCTGTTCCTTGTGGGCAAGATAAACAATTATACTGCTGGTCTGTGAAACGTCCATATAATTCGTTCTTGTCCGGTTTGGGTAATTCTGGTAAACTCATTTATTATATGAGCAAAAAAACTTCAAAGATCTTCAAGATTGACTCTCTTATACGAATCACGTATCTTCAACATATCTTCTTCTTTCATCTCTTGAATATGTGGAATATCTTTATCCCACCATATATCTAAATAATGATCATAATAATTTGGTGTTAAATATCCTACATATCCTAGATTATTTTGGTGACGATGCATTACTGAATACTCACAAGGATGAGAATCACTATACAAATTACATAACTCTGGGAAATTACTCTTGGTTAGATTATAGTATACAAAGTTTTTGTCACATCCGAATAAAAATAGTACTTTGGTTTTAGGAAAGTTTCCACGTAGAAAGAATTGATCTCTGCCATTAACTATACATATGACTTTATTTCTAAACCTTACACTTTCTGAAAAATCACTAGAATCGTAGTTGTTCATATCTAGTACTACAATCTCATTTTCTGAAACTATCTCTCTTCGTATAGCTTCTATTTTTTGCCTGTTATCTTCTTGCTGTTTATAATGTTCTAGCTTCTCGACAAGAAGAGTATCATCTTCTTGCTTATCATCTCCACAAATACATCTCCTCAACATTTTACCTTACTTTACTTTATAACTTCGATTTTTTAAACCTATCTATCTAACATACATGAAAAAGTTTACACGATTCACATACTTTCTTTCTACATCTTGAACAATTCCATTCTCCAACGCTAGTACAATGAGCACACATCTTTCCTCCAACTCAAATATCTCTCTTTTTCGGATTATTATCACAGAAAGAAGATTCGTTATCTGAACAATTAATAACTTCAAGTGAATCTCTCCTTAGCCATTCTTTCTTCCATCATTTGTTCAGCAATCCCTTTGATTACTCTTCCTGCCTTTTCTTTCTCACAGTTTTCACAATAATTTTTCATACATTTATCACAAGTCATAACAGCATATTCAATACATTCATCATCCTCGTAATGATTTCAGTTTACATATACCACTCCAATCATGCCATCAGTTTCTTGTCTGCACGGATAGACTCCAGCTAATTCTGTGATATCATTAATATATAACTCAATATTAGCTGCAACTATGTTAGCCAAGGCAGCAATATCAGTTTCACCACACCAGATACTATTATGCTTAATTTCTTCAACATAAGCATCAATATTTTCAAAGAATGGTGTATAATGTGATTTCATTGTTGTACAAATCATTTCTAAGTTCAATATGAGTCTTATTAGTCTGTAGACCTACAGCTCTTAATAAACAATTCCCATCTCCTTTGACTTTATGAATATGCTTCAATTTTACTGGTTTTTCGGAGGACATTTTCTTATATGAACCACTTTTACATACAAACACTGAATCAAAAATGACAACAATATGCATTAATGCTACCTTTTCCAACTATGATCTTTATGAAACGTTTAGAGATAAACTCAATAACATTCTTTGTCCGTATAAGAAAGACATAAAACATCGAGTATTTAAGACTGGCTAGATGAACATGTTCATCTTATTTGGATTCCTCTATTATATAGAGACGGAACTGTATATAATGATATATCTATATTGGCTACCAATTTCTTTAATTACGAACTTAGGATAATGGGCGATTATGACGAAGCTATTTCTCTTCTTCCAACTATGTTTAATATGAAAAAAACATAGTTATATATTAAAGTTGTATTGGAGTACTTACTGACGTGATGTTATCTACAGCATTATACCCAATAGCTATATTAGCGTAAATTCTACACAAACTCGTCATAAGGTCGTTAGCGTTGCAAGTCAAGTTTAATATCTTTCAGTTTAATATCCCACAGGGTATAAACCTCTTCATCTTTCTTTATCGTCATCGCTGGTGTCTCCGGAATAAAGACTAATCTCGTCTTCAGTATCACCATCGTCATTAATCACTACTATCTTAGTCTCTGCAATTAAATGTCCTTCATCTAGCCAGTCTTTAATATGTTTTGTTGATATTTTACCATCTTCATTATCTGCATCTTCAAGACCTCGTTTTTGTATATCTTCTGGAATGTTCGACATAATATCAAGCATCTTATATATCGTCTCCATCGTTTCATCGTCATATCGATTTTCCGCATAAATTTGCCTCATAATTGACTTAATTACGAAGTAATGATAGTTAGTGCGCATTAAAAAATTTTTAAGGTATTCTATCAGAAAGTTCGTCTCAAACACATTGATAAACATCGTAAATATATATTTCTGCAAGAAGAATTGAAAATACATATCACTCTTCTTCATCCCTTCTAATACATCATTTCCAACAATCTGTTCTAATACATGAATTTCTTCGTGTAAATGGATTAGGGACGCTTTCCACACATTACGATGCATTTTCTCTATCAGAACATCATGCATAACATTAACAACTACATCTTTATGAACAAAACAACTCAAAAACGTTGCAACGTATGATAATCCCTGGTTATATTCATTGGAGGAATGATATAATTGAGATAAAATATACCTAATTTGTGCTTTACTTTTATCATGTATTACACAGCGATCAACATCAGCCGATATAATGCGATCAATCTCTTTTGGAAGAGCTGATCTATACATCTTAATCTCATGACCTCCTAAGTTTATGAGTAAATTAGCGAAAGAATGATATTGTACATTTTTGTCTATATCTTTATACTTCTTTAACACTAGACAGTTTCCTTTTTCTTGTCGAATGAAGTTCATGTTTTTCACTAAGTTTATATACAAAAATCTTTTGTATTATAAATCATTTTGATGGATCAAATTACTCAGATTTTATTACAACATACTGACAATGATACAGAAGTTAATAATGTGAAAGAGATTGTGTCTGGTTTGTATAAAGGTTGCCTAGATTTAATAAAACCTATGGAAAGCATTCCAAGAACTCCTGGAAACGTATTGGTATCTAGTGAGATATATAAATTTCATGAAATGATGAGAAAATCAAAGATAACAGACCCTATGTTTAAAGAATTAAAAGATGTGCTCGAAACAGAGATTTCCCCAAAATGTTTCAATTATTTACAGGAACCTGTTACTTTATATCGCGCGATAGAACTAGAAAATTGTCCAGGCTCTTTAGAAACACCGGCTAGATCATACATGTCAACAGTTAGTATCGAAGACATTGATAGTATTAAGGGAATGATAACAAATAAGAAAACTGTAATGATAATCCGAGTCCAACCTGGTACTATTCTCTTTAATCTATCAGATTTAGGAGAAGAACTAGAGAAGGGTGAAATATTATTGGATAAAGACGGTACTTTCTACGTTCATGAATGTATATTATCGGCTATTCAACCTGATATCGATATACTTAAGGTTACATACTTTCCTAAACAACATTGCTCATCTCTTTATCCTCAATTATCTTACGACACTCTGCTTGATTCTAGATGTAGCGTAATTCCTTCTTTATATCAAGATGGTATACAAAACTTTACCGAAGACCAGTTAGTAACCTCTTATAATAACGACGTTCGTAATTGTGAAGGTCTCAATACTGAGATAATTAAGAGACCTCAAGAAAGTAATGTTCGTATTCTTACTTACAATGTTCACGAATGGAAGGGTAGAAACGGTAATGATACTAAACATCATTGTGTAAAAGCTATACTTGATATAGACGCTGATATAGTATGTTTACAAGAAGCTACAAATGAGATTCCAGAACAACTTAAACAGGTTTACCCTTACTTTGCTATGACTAATTCAGAACCTACAGTTTCTGAATATAAAATATACGTCGCTATATTGTCAAAGTATACAATCACTGAGAAAGAAAAATTTCTGATCAATGATAATTACTACGATAATATCACGGAAGTTAGGCATGCTATATTAGCTGTTATAAACGGTATACATATTTATAACGTTCATCTATCTTTGAATCGTGAAGTAGCTGTATTACAACTCAAGATTATATCTGATAAGATATCTCAGGGTAAAGATAAGATCAGATTTCCTTTCATACTCTGTGGAGACTTTAACCATATCGATACTTATAATTATACTAAATACGAGATCGATTGGCTTAAAAGAAATCGATCTCAAGCTATTACCATGTATAATAAAGTTAGAACCATTACTAGGATAGGAGGTAATAGAACAGACTTTAATAAAGTTAAATATACTGTTTGGTCTGCAAGAGCTGTTGATTACATCTTTCCCAATTTAGTAAAGTTCAAATACATTTATTCTGGGTTTTACTATACTACCGCTTCTGATCATCTTCCATACTTCATGGATCTCAAGTTGAAGAAGAAATAATTTATAAGCTTGTACTTATAAATTATATGATCCGAATATCTAACTACGAAGACTTTAACAGACTTCCTGTCAAACATAAGACTACTATCGCAAAAATATTGGAAAAGGAGAGTCTTTTCATTCCTACAATTGCTCAGTTATTTTTAACACCCATCTCAACTCCAATAAAGAATTATACACATCTGACACCAATATCATCATATTCAATAACATGCATGGATTCTACTCATTCTGCTGTCCAAACTTCTCACTCAGTTTCTCAACAAAGTCATTTACCATAGAATAACCTGTAATGTGGTTGTGAAAATTGATTAACTTATTATTTATAGAAAAACACGCATAATATTCCGCATTGATTGTATATTTTTGACAAAGATCTAGAAAATCCATGTCTGTTTTCGTGATGTGACCTCCTGCAAGTTTTATCTCAATAGTATCATCATCGATTTTCCTAATCATATTTCTGGTCAATCCATTGGAATCAGAATAATCTTTTAACCATTCTTCTGCTTCAATATAAGCATCATTATGAGATTCGTATTTAACAATGGCAAATGATTTGGATTTCACCTTACCTCCGCCCAGAGATATTCTAACCTCATATCGTTCAGCTTTACTCTTAGGATCAATGAGATGCAAAATTGTACCAGTGGGTTTACCAATTTTCCTTATGGTTTTTATTTCTCATTTCCTCGCGTCTTTGTATGCAAGTTGTACCAGCATCTGTCCACATACAATTTTTATTATGATGTTTACAGTATTTTTCGATTGTCATTATCAGCAAATTTGTTATTTGGTTGATCTAGTTTGTATTACTTAAAAAAAGAGTAACATAAACAAAGACAACAATGAGACGTAATGCTTCAATGACACATCAACAAAGAGGTGGGCAAATAAATAGACCTATTCGACGTACACCATCATCAACTGGAATGCAACGAAGAACACTAACGAGACCAGGTCTAGTACCACCTATTCGCATAGTTAGTTTAACTGATGACCCTACTCCTAGTACTAGGGAATTTCAAGAAATTGAACAAGAAATACAACAGGAAGATTCTGGAGCTGAGCATGATAAGAAGGTATTAGAAGTATTGAATAATATACATGAGGGTGTTAAAGGATCAATTGATGCATCATGTAAAGGACAAGGAGAGATAGTATCTCTAATAAAGGAAATAAAAGAGTGTATAGATGTGATTAAAACTCACACTCCGCGTAAGAACCCAGAGTGTGAGGTGGAAATGAGAGATTTATTAATTGATGTTAAGGATGAACTTAAGGGATTGAGAAAAGATGTGTGTGGTAAAGGTAATGAAGCTGTTAATGCGGTATCTAATATGCAAAAAAATATAAATACTACATCATCTATACCATTGCATCGTAGAAATTCTGAGAATAAGATTGCTTCAGATGTTGTTGGAGCTATTCGAGACCTTCAATCGGTTATAGAAACGCCAAGAGGTGGTGATAGAAGAGGTAGCGGAGGAGATGATCAACACGAAATAACTAGGGAAATGAGAGATTTACATTGTGATCAAATGGTTACATATAATTCATCGATAGATAAGATAGTGACAAGATTTGACGAGTTATTAAGTATGACTAAGGAAGGTAAAGAGATATCACAGATGCGAAAGCAACAAGAGACAGTCTTGTTAACAGAGATTAAAGAAGCCTTAGATAAGCGTGCTGATCTTCTAGTATCAGATTATGAAGATAAGTACATACATATGAAATCTACACATGAGAATCAGTTCTATAAATTCTCTAAGATTTTAGCGATGTATCATGGAGCTATGCTTAAACTTTGTAGATCAGACAATCCTGAAGCAGAAGAAGAGTTTATAAAATTGAGTGAATTAGTTGGTACTCTGACTGACGAAGAACCAGGAAATTAAACTTTTTCTCTGTATGAATAAATGAGTGATTGTGCCAAAATAATTGCTGATTGTGAAGATCATTATACAAATATTGACAAAGTATGTTCTAAATTCTCAGTCGGATTAGTTGATGAATGTAGTAAAGCATAGACTGTCAAATCCTAGAGATTCTTTCAGGTAAACCAGGAACAAGTTTAATGGAATGTATGTCTTTATGTAATAAGACAGCAGTTGTAAATCTCTAGCATATGAATATGGAGATTCTTCTTCCGGAACTGATATAACAGACGATAATGGAGTCTGTAAATTATATTCGACGTGTATCTCATTTTGCAAGAATACAGGTAAATGTGCTGCAGGATCAAATACACATGTGATAGTTAGTTTTGCGTTATTTTTTATAGTGTTATTCGGGTTTATCTTCTTCACAGTGAAAAAAATGACTCCCTATAC
>Ga0180120_10000037_pt1 | contig 55478 bp, 78 predicted proteins | sample CPBDNA_3_FD_129677 | JGI IMG/M metagenome (GOLD analysis project Ga0180120, IMG submission 129677) | Freshwater to marine salinity gradient microbial communities from Chesapeake Bay, USA - CPBay_Spr_31_0.2_DNA (version 2) (version 2) | ecosystem: Environmental > Aquatic > Marine > Coastal ... | reverse complement strand
TTTGGAATTTGGCAGAAGAATGAACGTGTGAGGATCATGGGCATTGACACTCCAGAATCAAGAACAAGAGATAAGATAGAAAAGAAATTTGGATTGGCGGCAAAAGTCAAACTTAAATCAATACTAGGAAAAATAACTGTATTGAAAACCACAATCAACAAAAAAGGTGTTGACATGAAGGGTAAGTTTGGCAGGGTGCTAGGCGACTTCTTGCAGAATGATAAATCCGTGGCAAAAATAATGTGTGAAACAGGACACGCAGTTGCATACTTTGGTGGTGCAAAAGCAGATGTTCAAAAGCAACACATTAAGAACAGGAAGAAACTAGTGGCACAGGGAGTTGTCAAAGGTGCCATTGAATAAATACGTATATTAAACGGAGAATAAAACATGGAAATGATAGTAGCACTAGCAATGAAATTTTGGCAATGGACAGTATTAATCGCTGTTGTAATAATTGCCGCAATTATAAATTTTACAGACAAAAGAGCAACAACAAAATTAAAATTTTACTACAAGGGAATGCCTAAGTTACAACCTGTACCGATCAAAACAAAAGGTAAAGGCTTCTGGAAAGGTATTGTTATGTGGTTATTGTCAACAAGAAACTGGGTGCTAACAGATGACTGGAAGTACAACATCGATGGCACGGAGTATGTGATACCAGCAGGTTTCCAATTTGACGGAGCAAGTATTCCAAAATTTTTAAGATCTTTCTTTTCACCGGTTGGTGTATTGTTAATGGGCGGACTTGTTCATGACTACGCATACAAATACAAAACACTCCTTAAGACAAATAAAAAAGACACAATGGGTGAACTTACACAAAAAAGAGCAGATGAAATATTCAGAGACATTAACATAATTGTAAACGGATTCTACACAATGAACAGACTTGCATATTGGTCATTAAGAGTAGGTGGCTTTGTTGCATGGAACGGTCACAGAAAAAGAAACGCCAAGATCAAAGGTTTAAAATAATGGTTCAGCTAAACGAAGATAAACTGATCGTCAAGAACGAAAACGTCGTAAAGAAAAGTGCCAAGGATGGTTGGGAACTTATAAAAATCATTTGGCTGTTTTTAAGAGACGAATTACCACAGTTTTTATCCAACTGGAGAACAGTTCCAAGAATCATGATGGGATTGTATGGTCTAGTATTCTACAACACAATGCAATGGTTCATGGCTCTACCAGAACCAAACAACGCACAGGCTGGATTTGTTTCAGTTGTTGTTGGTGCAGGTGCGGCCTGGTTTGGCCTTTACGTAAACGGCAAAAAAACAAACATCAAGAAATAATTACCAACCATTGACAAATAGTAAATCTGTCATACAATATAGCTAATGAAAGATTATTACAAGATTCTAGGTGTAGGTGAAGGTTCATCAGATGAACAGATAAAGAAAGCGTTCAAGAACATAGCCAAGAAAGAACACCCAGACAGGGGTGGAAACGAAGCTACATTTAAAGAAGCCAACGAAGCATACGATACCCTTAAAAATAAAAATAAAAGACAAGAGTATGACACCATGAAAAAATATGGTGCCAGTATGGGTGCGGGCGGACAGTCATATGGCGGACACTTTGATGAATTTGTAAGTGGTGACTTCTTTGATGAGTTTATGTCAGGCATAGGTGGTCGTGGATTTAGACAGAGACATAGGAAAAGACAAAACAGAGATATAAGAATGAATCTTTCATTGAGCATTAAAGAAATAATGAAAGCTAGTAAAAGAACTTTAAGTTTTAAATTGCCATCGGGCCGAGATGAAATTGTAGAAATTAAGATCCCAGCCGGAGTGCAGAATGGCGTAACATTCCGTTATAACAGCATAGGTGATGATTCAGATGCAGGTGTGCCTAGAGGTAATTTATTAGTCAAAGTAATTGTGTTAGATTCTGATGGATTTACAAGGAAAGGTAGTGACCTTTGGAGCGACCGTACTATTACTGCCTTTGAAGCGATGAGAGGTTGTGAATTCACTATCCGTGATCTTGAGGACAACATAGTTAATGTACGAGCACCAGCTGGCACACAACCAGGCAGTGTGTTGCAATTAAAAAGTAAAGGAATGCCAGTACACGAAAAATTAAATATTAGAGGAAATATGTATATTAAAGTGCATGTTACAATTCCTAAATTAAACGAAAGACAATTAAATAAAATAAAGGACTTATAATGCCAACAATAAAAGAAATAATTGGATTGTTTTGGAGCATGATAGACGGTTGGTTAGATGACCCAATTATTGCAGGATTATGCTGGGCTCTTGTAATCTGGCTTGTATGGGCTTATATATTATAATATGTTACAAATTTACACATGGCCAACAAAATGTTTAAACACCAAAAGCACACCTTTTGATTTTGAAAAAGGGGTACCTGGTTACAACGACCTAGAAAAATTTCAAACTGACATGATTAATCTCATGATAGCATCCAAAGGAATTGGTTTGGCCGCCAATCAAATTGGTATTAACAAACGTTTTTTTTGTATCGGTCATGAATCATTTGACGTATTCTCAAAACCTGTTATAATATGGAATCCAAAGATAGTTCGTAGTTCGGAAGAAACTGTACTTGATTTGGAAGGTTGTTTAAGTTTTCCAGACATTTGGGTACAAGTAAAACGACCAAAAAAAGTAACAGTAACTTGGCAAAATATGAATAATGAAAAATTAGTACAACATCTAGACGGAATGGAAAGCAAGTGCTTTCAACATGAACTAGATCACTTAGACGGAATTAATTTTAACAAACGTGTCTCAAAGATGAGATGGGACATGGCAAAAAAGAAAGCAATGAAAACATGATAGAATCCAATGACGATCTAGAGCACATATTTGAACAATCAGTTAAAGAAGCTGAAAAGAGAAAACATGAATACGTAACCATAGAACACTTGTTCCTGTCTTTGATCAAGGACGCAGGTATCGGAGCAATACTGGTAGATTTCAAAGTAAATGTAGCTTCTCTAATTAAAGAGTTAGAAGGGTATCTAGACAATGAAGTAAAGGATATTGTGGTAAAAGATCCTACTAAACCAGTAGTACCAAGAAAAACAGCATCATTAGAAAGATTAATGAATAGAGCATTTACACAAGCCCTGTTCCAAGGTAGGCAGGATCTAACACCCATGGATATACTTTTAAGTATATTTGCTGAAAAAAGAAGTTACTCTGCTTTCTTATTGAAAAAATTTAATGTAAACAAAGATGATATCACAGATATGGTTTCTGCTGAAACTATAATTGATGACTCAGGATTTGCTGGGCCAGGAGCTGAACAAAAACTGAGACCGGATCAAGCAGATAAGATACTAAAACATTACACAGAAAACTTAAACCAAAAATACTTTGATAAAAAAATTGATCCTGTGATTGGCAGAGAAGAAGAGCTAGATATTGTTAAACAAACTTTAGCAAGAAGAAATAAAAGTAACGTACTGTTAGTAGGTGATCCAGGTGTGGGTAAAACTGCCGTGGTAGAAGGACTTGCTCGAAGAATTGCTAAAAATAAAGATGACATACCAGAATATTTAAAAGATCACATTGTGTACAGTTTGGATATATCAGGCATGATAGCAGGTTCCAAATTCAGAGGTGATTTCGAAGAAAGATTGAAATTAATTTTAAGTGCTTTAGAGAAAAAAGGCAAAGCTATACTATTTGTAGACGAAGCACACATGATGGTAGGAGCAGGATCTACAGGACAAGGCGGAGTAGACCTTGCACAGATGATTAAACCTGTGTTGACTAAAGGAGCATTAAAAGTTATTGCCTCAACCACTTGGGAAGAATATAGGAAATTTTTTGAGAAGGACCGGGCTCTTATGCGTAGATTCCAAAGAGTACAGGTTGGTGAACCTACCAACGAAACCTGTGTCAAAATTATCAAAGGTGTGAAACAGTATTATGAAAAGTTTCACAGTTGTTCTATCACAGACGAGGCCTGTGAAGATGCAGTTGAATACTCTAGTAAGTTTATAGCAGATAAAAAATTACCAGACAAGGCAATTGATATATTAGATTCTGCATGTGCCCGACTGAGATTAAAAGGCATTAAAGATGGCAAGATTGACCATGAGGAAATTATTCACGAAGTGAGTAAAATAACTGGTATATCTATTGAACAGTTGTCACAGAAACAAGCATCTAATCTAAAAACTCTTGAAGAAAAAATGAAATTGCAAGTGTTTGGCCAAGACAAAGCACTGAACACTGTGATTGATAAGATACTTGTATCTAGAGCAGGATTAAAAACCGTGAACAAACCTGTTGGTTCATTCTTGTTTTTAGGACCTACTGGTTGCGGTAAAACTGAAACTGCTCGTCAACTAGCTAAAACACTAGGTGTTGAACTGTTAAGATTTGACATGTCAGAGTATCAAGAAAAACATTCAATTGCTAAATTAATTGGCTCACCTCCGGGCTATGTGGGATATGAAGATTCAAACATGGGTGGCGGTATGTTCATTAACGAAGTAGAAAAAAATCCACACGCAGTGGTACTGTTTGACGAAGTAGAAAAAGCTCACCGAGACGTATCCAATATGTTGTTACAGGTTATGGATTATGGTACAGTGACCGGATCTAATGGTAAGAAGGCAGATTGCCGAAACATTACCCTTATTTTGACTTCAAATTTAGGTGCTGAAGAAATGGAGAAAGCCACATTAGGATTTGGTGACCCACAAAGGACTGAAGATGAAGATGCAATGAAAAGGTTCTTTCCACCTGAATTCCGAAACAGATTAGATGCAATGGTTAAGTTTGCCAAATTGGGCAAAGATACAATGAAAAAAATTGTAAAAAAGTTCTTACTGGAATTGAATGCAATGACTGTAGAAAAAGGTGTTGAAGTTAATGCCACAGACGAAGCTATAGATTACTTAATTAAAAAAGGATTTGATTCTAAAATGGGTGCTCGTCCGTTGAATAGAATTATAGACAATGAGATCAAGAAACCACTTTCTCGAATGATGCTATTTGGTGAATTGCATAACGGTGGAAGAGTGGATGTTACAATTAAAGACAAAGAACTGTCTATCGAATATAAAAAAAATATTGTTGAAGAGAAAGTAAAACCTTTGAAGATAGATGAGAAAACATCATAATAAACTATTCTTTGGCAAGTATAGTTACAAAGCTATTTTTAAGATACCTGGCACAAATATGTTATATCCAACGACACAAGCACATCTGTCAACAATAATTGAACTGACAGAAGGAAATAAAAAAGCAAATCAAAATTTAAGCAAGATATCTAAATTTATTTTAGCTCATAGGGATGAAATAAAATTTAGAATACAGCATCTCAATTCAATTTTCTATGGTCCTAAAGAGCTAATTTTAAAGTTAATTGATCAATTTTGGCAATACTGGGTAGGTGTAACCACTACAGACCCTAACAATACAGACATGTTGGACCAGGACACAGTCCTATGTAGCAGATTGCCATTGGGCAAATATCAATATCAAGTGCATGTACAAAAGAAAATGCCTTATAATATTACTAAACAACAAAAAGAATTACTGAATCAATACTTGACACAAAACAAAGACAATGCCATAGTGACTACTAAAAATTTAGGTCAATGGTTGTCAGGTAAAGGTGCCATACACTACGACTTCAACGGCTACTTCTACGTAATAGATCAAAAAGCATTAACCCCAATCTACATGATTTCTAATCATATTATAGATCGAGTAGTGCAATTTAGAAAGGTATAGATGAAAGAAATAATACAAAAACTTAAAGACAAAAAAATATTTAAAGAACAAACACTAATCGAAGCAGAAATAACCAAATCATTCATGGGGTCTCCAATGAAGAAACAAGCAGTGCTAAGAGTAAAAGAGTTGGCAGATGATCATTGTTTTGCCGATGAAGAATATGCTATAGAAGCCAATGTGCCCATGAGAAAAATAATGTATGATTCAATACAGATAGTAGATGGCATGGAACCAATTGAACTTGCCGCTGTGTATGGATTAACACCAAAAACTGAACGATTCAAGAGACGCAAAGAACAATAAATAACAACGTATGGCACAATCAAGTTCAACAATATCAGGTCAAAAGACTTTCAAATCGGCAGTTAATGTCACTGAAGGTTGTACTTTTACAGCTACCGCAGGAGTTAATAAAATTGCGGCGGCCAGCACAAGCCTTGCCAATCTAGAAGTAAGAAATTTAGTCACTATCACAGGAACTTCAAACAACAATTCCACATTTACAATAAAAAGTGTAGATGCAAACGGAACTTTTATCACTGTAGAAGAAACAGTCACAGCAGAAAGTTCGGATGGTTCTACAGACACAGTTTTAACATATTCAGGATTTGTAACAGAAAAATTTAAAGGTGATGGGTACTATTCACAAGCAGATGGCATTCACACAGTTGCGTATCATGTAAATTCAACTTGTACAGGTAATGTTAAAATGCAAGGTACATTGGCAACCACACCCACAGAAGATGATTACTTTGATATTGCTAATACAACATTTACTACCGACCAGAGTACTACAGTTAGTCCTGTAAACTTTACAGGAAATTTTGTGTTTGTTCGAGCCAAATTTTCATCCCAAACTGCCGGTTCACTTACTAAAATCCTTTATAATAACTAAAATATTTACAGTTGACAGATCTATTTTTTGCTTTATAATAATACTATGAGCATGAATGATAAAGACATAGAGAATATACAGACAGTGGATATTACGGTGACAGCTGAATCCATGGATGCCCACGTGCAGTGTTTAAAAGATAATGGCTATAAGGTTAAAAAACCATTTGCACTATTTACAGCCTATACATTATTTTTCTTTTTAGGTGTGTACATCTCGGCACATTTTTTAAATAGTTAATAAGATAGGAGAAAGATACATGGAAAAAATAATAATAACCTGTTCAGACAACGGTAAAAGCAAAACAGTAGATGTGCTGATGCGAACAGACAAATATCTAAAAGTAGTTGTAGAAGGAACCACAATGGCCATAGAACTGCATCGATCAGATTTAAATAGACCATACATTGGAAGCAAAGCAGGATTAGAATTTACCTATGACGACTGAAACACTAAAATTTAAACTACAGCTCTACGCAACCAGTTGGGATAAATCACCAGTTGCAGAAATATTAATCAACAATGAATCACAGTACAAAGCAGAGATTACCGGTACCGAAAAGAAACCTACCATTATAGAATTTGAAAAATCACTTACTGAGGGTGAAAAGTACGATCTAACCATATCAAGATCTGGCAAAGACCGCAAACAGACAGTGGTTAACTCCCAGGGTGACATTGAAAAAGATCAACTGTTACACATTAAATCCATAGAGATAGACGAGATCGATCTAGGGTCTCTTGTTTATTCGGGTGTTTACACACCATCTTATCCAGAACCATGGTATAGTCAACAGGTTACCGCGGGCAACACACCAGAAAAATCATTTAAAAATGTGACCTCTATGGGCCATAATGGCACATGGAAAATACAATTTCAATCACCTTTTTATATGTGGCTTCTAGAGAACCTGTATTAATATAAATACAGACATGAGCATAACTTACGAAGATATTAAAACAATTTTAAGCAGAATAGACGGCATTGTAAATGCACCTGAATACCAACCAATGCCAGAAGCTGACGAATTCGACATCAATGAAGAAGAAAATTTTGAAGAAGTATTGGGAGTATTAGGCTTTCCTGAAGATGAGTTATGGGAGGCAGAATACAGAGGCAGAAAAGTTTCTCTTAATAAACCAATGAGAGGCGATGTAAAAAAGTTCAAAGTTTATGTAAAAGATCCAAAGTCAGGCAACGTTAAAAAAGTAAATTTTGGTCACGGTGGTACTTCAGCAAAGAGACCAACAATGAGAATTAGAAAATCTAATCCAGCCGCTAGAAGAAGTTTCAGAGCAAGACACAACTGTGCAAACCCAGGACCAAAAACCAAAGCAAGATACTGGAGTTGCAGAAAATGGTAAGAGCACATCATTTTGTAACTGAAGCACTTGATTCAGATGCTGTCAATGAATTAAAACAATACATGCTGAACAATGAAGAATTGTACAGAAGACGGTTTGTGCCGATAATTTATAATATTCAAAGAAAAATCAAAAACGGAACCTACAATCATGAATTGGCTCCTAAACTGTGGATGTATTTGGTAGACGCGGCGGCAGTAGAGTATGTGAAAGAATTTGGTACTCCTGATCAAGATGTTAAGGATATGTTTCCTAAAGAGATCAGAACAGATGTAGCACAACAAGTAGCAGATCAAGAATACGAAAACATACAGGCAGGAGAATATAATGATATTAAAGGAACTGTTTCTTAGAGAGGACGATAGGTCCACAGCAGTCTTTGCCTTTGGCCGATTTAATCCTCCCACAATAGGACACCAAAAATTAATAGAAAAAGTACAGTCAATGGCCAAACAAGTGAATGGCAAAGGCTTTATATTTTTATCTCACAAACAAAACAATAAAACAGATCCATTAACTTTCCAACAAAAGCAAGATTACATCAACAGCCAGATACAAGATCCAAATTTAGAAATTGGCAACTCAACTGCCAACACTATCATAAAAGCATTACAAGTTATACAGTCTCAAGGCAGAACAAGAATTATAATGGTTGCTGGTTCTGACAGAATTGCAGAATTCCAAAAACTTTTAAATCAATACAACGGCAAACCTGACAAACAAGGAAACCTACTTTATAAGTTTGACTTTATAGATGTGGTAAATGCAGGACAACGTGATCCTGACGAAGAAGGAGTTGCAGGTGCATCGGCATCAAAGGCCAGAGAACTTGCCATGAAAGGTAAGGAACAAGAATTCAGTAAAATTGTAATGGGCGGAAACAATGGTAAAATACTCTACGATAAGATTCAAGATGCTATAGGTGTTACGATTGACGAAAACAACAAAAAGTTGTATAATGAAGACATGCCAGACGGTAAACCAACTGTATATCTAGACATGGACGGAGTACTAGCAGACTTCTTCGGAGGTATTGAAAAGATGTACGGCGTAGAAAATTGGAAACAATTAACAAACGACAAAACAAAAGATTTAAAAAAAGAAGTGATTAACAGAATTACAGGAACAGACTTCTTTGCCACACTGCCTAAGTTTGCGACAGCAGACCAATTGATAGCTTTAGTGAAAAAATTTACAGGTGGTACATTCAGTATCAACACGTCACCATTGAGAGGTGATCATGAAAATTCAGGCAAGTACAAAAAAGTATGGATCGCAAACAATATTGAGGCTCCTGCAGAGGTAGTAGTCACAGGCAGAAAAGAAACTTATGCCAAAGACAAAGCGTCAGGAACTCCAAATATTTTAATTGACGACAGGCCAATTAATATACAACGTTGGCAGACCGCTGGCGGATACGGAATTTTATATCAAGCAAATCGAGATCCACTAACTAAAGTAGAGAAAGGACTGGAAGACTATGGCAAAACACGAAGGAATCAATAGAAACTACGGAGCTGGAGTTTTTAACAAAGATGAAGGTCCAAGCGTAGCTGAAAAAAAAGCTGAAAGAGATAGATTAATGCAAGAATTTTTAGCCAAAGGAAACAAGATAGAAAAACTTGCTCCTGGTAATGCTAAAGTATATGCGTCATTGAACCGTAATGGAAAACCACCTTACACTGATGCTGAACTAAAAGCTAAATGGAAAAAGGAACAAGAAGATGGATCTGAAAACACTCAAGACACTGGCTGGGATCCCCAATCAGCAGAACAATAGCCACTCTTCCGTAGGAGAGAACCTTTCCTATACAGGATCAGCCAAGGCAGAATACGAGAGAAAGCACAAGATCAAGAGAGGGTCAGACGAATGGTTTAAATTATGGTTCGCAAGACCTGGCCAGACGGGTGAAGACCCAATGCCAAAAAAATAAACAGGACTCTTTAATATACTTTAAATATCAATATGTCAACATTTGATGTTAAGGAAAATCTAGCCATCTGTGCATTGCCATGGGTGCATGAATACAAAAAAATTAGTGGTAAAACTGCTCCCTGCTGTCTAGGAGATAGCTTCCTCGAAGGTGAGTCTATTGTTAGAACTAGAGAATCTATGTTGAAAGGCATTAAACCCCGTGCCTGCAATAACTGTTACAAGGCAGAGAGTGAGTCAGGCTGGAGCAAAAGGATTCAAGAAACTAACGATTGGGTAGCCAAGTTTGGTGCACCTGATATAGAAGAGCCACAACTACAATACGTTGATGTGAGATATGATCCAACTTGTAATCTAAAATGTAAAACTTGTGGTCCACACGATAGTACATTATGGCAAAAAGAAAAAGGTGTTAAAATACCATTTAACAAAGCAAACGAAAATTACTTAAATGCAGTAGATAAAAAAATACTCAAGAAAGTATACCTAGCCGGAGGTGAACCAACATACATAAAAGGATACTTTATATTCCTAGAAGAACTGTTTGTTGTCAATCCGTTGTGTGAGATTATAATAAACACCAATCTAAAAAAACTTCCAGAGGCATGGAAAAACATAATTAAAAAATTTAAAAATTTAACCGTGGTATGTTCTTGTGATGCAATAGAAACACTAGGTACATATGTGCGATATCCGTTGGCTTGGACTGAGTTTGAGGAAAATGTAAAATTCGTAAGTGAGAATGCAAACTTCCTGCAGTTCAACCTAGTGGCCAGCAACCTGACCGTTCACAAGCTGTACGAAACCTGTATGTGGATGAAACAGTACTCAAAACACATCCACTTGGAAGTATTGCGTAGACCGGAGGTATTCTCAGAGTCTGCAGTACCAATGGACCACAGAGACGTATATGTAAATGCTGTGAAAAAACTATTGAAGTTTCCTGTGTCTATCTACTATGCAACTAGATTTAGGAATGAAGTCAACTATCTAATCAAGAAGTATTTGACAGCAGACTATTCAAAATCACTACACGGCCAATTGCGAGATGAGATCTCAGAACAAGATTCCCATAGAAGCCTAAAACTAAACGAAGTTGATAGCTTTTTGCACTCCTGGATATACACATAAATACCTGTATGCGAATTCAGGAATTCAATCAGATTGATGCAAGTTGTCCAAGGACTAGAGCAGAGACCTGCCAGTGTGAGTCTGTGAACAAGTTGACAGAAGATTCAAGCACAGTGGTAGCACAGTGCATACTTGAGCATTCTGACGCTGTAAAGGGCACTATACTGCTTATGCAGGCACCAAATACAGCCACTCTTATCAAAGGTACTGTAACAGGACTAGAACCTGGACTACATGGTTTTCACATACATGAGTTTGGAGACATGACAGATGGGTGCAAAAGCATGGGAGGACATTATAATCCAGACAATGTTGATCACGGAGATATTGAACAAGGACACGTTGGCGATCTTGGAAACATCACAGCAGACGAATCAGGAACAGCAAAATTTACAATAGAAGCAAAAAGAGTTGACCTTATCGGAGAACGTTCTGTAATAGGCAGAGGATTCGTTGTCCATGAGGACGAGGACGACCTAGGCAAGGGCGGAGACGAAGAAAGTCTAAAAACAGGAAACGCAGGAGAAAGATTGGCCTGTGGCGTCATTGTTGCACGAGCAGGAGAAATGACAGAATGAAATTTATAATTTACAACGGAAGTTTAACAGCAGACGCAGAGTCAAACACATTTGCAGTGTGTAAGATGTTACAACTGGCATTTGAGAAACTAAATCATGAGTGCGAGATAGTAACCATGAGAGATCTAAATTATACTAATGCCACGTTGGATATTGATGACGATCTAAAACCACAGATAATGAAAATGTTCAATGCTGACGGTGTTGTATTTGCAACTCCTATATGGTGGGGTGGACACAGCAGTCACATACAGGCCATGTTTGAAAGAATGGATCCAATTGACAGCTGGGCAACAGAAAACAAGTACCAACCGTTTTACAACAAAGTTTTTGGCACGCTGGTATCAGGAGGTGGAGATGGTTTTCAACACGTACACGCAAACTGCTACAACTTCGCTAGCCACTTAGGATTTACTATACCACCACAGTGCAACATAGAATCCAAGGCACAGGGCATGGACGAAATCAAAAAAGACAGTGACACAATGGAACAGGTCAAGGACTGTGCAATCAACATGTCCACATGGGCAAAAATTTTAAAAGAAGGCAATCCAGCAAAGCAAGGAAGGCATGGATCAGCTGATGTAAAAGAAGAGGCCGCAGGTGTTGGTATTGTAACCAAACAGAACGCAACCAAAGACGTTCCAGTAGGCGGCGAATACATGAACGTCAAGAAGCTCGGTCTGGACAAGTGAGAGCACACGAAATAGTAGAAGGTCCACACGATCCTTACACTTATAAAGCAATATTTTTTGCTGGGTCTCCCGGTGCTGGAAAAACATACGTTGCTAGGAAATTGGCAGGTGTGTTTGGAGGATTAAAACAAGTAAACATGGACATTATTTTTAAACATCTCATGACAAAAAATAACTTATCATGGAAAATGCCACCAGAAGAAGAACCAGAACGAGAAAAACAACGACAACGATCAAAAGAATTAGTCACTAGACAACAACAAACATATGCCGACGGTGGACTGGGTCTGCTGATAGATTCCACAGGCAGAAGCTACGATAAAATTGAAAACACCAAAGATCAATTAGAAAGCCAAGGATATAAAACTACAATGATATTTGTAAACACAGATTTGCAAACTGCTTTACGCAGAAACAAACAAAGAGAACGTACATTACCAGATGAACTTATACGTAAAAATTTTTCAGCTGTGGAACAACAGTTAGGGAGGTTTCAACGTTTGTTTAATGACATACACATTATTAATAATTCTGATTCTACGCAAGAAACATTGCCTGGACAAATAGAACAAGTTCAAAAAGATATAAGTAAATTTTTACAGTGAGAAAAATATGAAAATAAGTGAAATATTATACACAGTAGACAGAAATCTTATTCAACCAGATATCAATAAAATGATAGACAAATATCATTCTAGAGCCAAAAAAAGAAAATCAAAAATGGGTTATCATTCCATGTTGGCTTATCCTTTTAGGGTAGGTGAAGGATGGAGTAAAAAATACAAAAAGTCTATAAATTGCAACAATCCAAAAGGGTTTTCACAAAAAGCTCATTGTGCTGGTAGAAAGAAAAAAAAATGAAGATAAAAGAATTCATTATAATGCCACAGAGCATCGAGCCCATGGGTTTGATCCACAAGCCAGGCACAGGTCCAAACAACAGATTTGGTTTCAAGAATGTGGGCAACAACAGGGCAAACGAGAACTTCGCAGATGGCAAGAAGAAAGGCAAGAGCAGACCAGGCAGAGTAAAGAAGTCAGGTGCAAGTTGTAACGGTTCTGTTACAAGTTTAAGAGCAAAAGCAAAGAAGGCATCAGGTGAGAAAGCAAAGATGTATCATTGGTGTGCCAACATGAAGTCGGGCCGTAAAAAAAAATAATAATTAACTCTGTATGAGTTACATTTTATTTCTAGGATTCAAATCTGTAGTATACAAAGAACCGGCAGTCATGAGAATATATCTCGATGATATGTTTGTGGATGAATTCACTGTAGACCCCCCAAGAGTGTGTGACCAAGACAATGATAATCTTTGGTCTGATATACGTGATAAATTTTGGAAAGAAAATTTAACTAAATTAGACCCTGTTGAAAAGAACAAAAAATATATACAAAGCGATATATTTGTATCAAAAGAAAATCACAATTCAAGCAATAAATTTAATTCTACCCAGTGGCAGAAAAAGAATCCTAGACCATCGTCTTCACTGGTACCAAGATGGAAAAAAAATACCAATTATGAAATTGGTAACACAGTAAGAGCTGGTATTTCACTGTATAATGTTGCTAATTTTTTTAATGAAGATTTAATTTTTAAAACAATAGAATTGGACAGTAGCGTTATTGATAACACAGACAAACACAAACTGAGACTTGAAATAATAAATGCAAACAACAACTACACCAATGGTTTCATGACAAAAAGCACCTTGGTTAGATTGTACATGGCATACGTGGTTCCTAAACATGTTCTTAAAGATGTTGTGAAAGAACCTATTAGCTTTTTTAGTAAATTCCAAGATAGAAAAATGAAAATTAAGTCCACACAGTCTGGAGTTGCTAAAATAAAATCTTACTACAAATATGATGACAAATTAGCCTTGTTTGATATTATTGCTAACAATTTCAAATACCATGACACTCTCACATACTACAACAATTACACAAAAGCAAAAGCAGGTGTAGAGGGTCAAGAGTGGGTTGGTAGTCCAGGTTATTGGCATTTACCTTTTGAAACAGAATGGATCACAGTACAAAAAAGCACTTCTGAGTTTGGAAAATACGATTTAACTGATGATTTATTATATTTTATTGCCCATAAATATAAACAATATGAAAATTAATGAAATAGTCACACATAAGAAATTAGGTGAACAGGCCACAGCAGGTGCCACAAGTGCCGGTAACATAGCTACATTAAGCAATCCACACGTTGCGGCAGGCCCAGACAGATTTAAGAAGTCATACACAGGATCACCAGGCAAGTCTGGAACCAAAGCACCAAAATTGCCAAAAATAGTTCAACCTAAAAAACCAGATGGCACTGCCAAAGGAGCACATAATTTGGCAGGAGTAAGTTTATTTGGTGGGCCAGGATATGTAAGAAGATAATGAAAACCAAAATTAAGAATATGTTAATAAACACAGTGAAAAGTTTAGTAGGTAAAAAAATTAAAACTCCTTCTCTAGACGCAATAAAAAAAAGTAACAGAATATTTTATAAAAATGCAAAAAAAAAATAAAACATATTGTCAAAATTGTGGTTGCGAGAGTCATTGCGGTGTTTCTTGTAATAGAACAGAAGAGAACTATCCTATAGATGGTGGCAAAAAATACGAAATAGAAGTATGTAAGCAGTGCAGATGTCAATTATGCACCTAAATGAAAGTAAATAAATACAATTATGCATATTAACGAAATTAACATGCCAGTACAACCAGACACATACGAAGCAAGTATGGCGTTAAGCCAATTACTTAAAATTGGTCAACATTCAATCAAACTACACAACCTAATCAAAAACGATCAAGAAATGGAGTCTTGGGTAGCTAAGAAAATTGACCTAGCCGGCGACTACGTGAAAAAAGTATACAATTATACACACAGTGTAAAAGCAGGTATGTATGAAGACAAAGAGTGTCCACCAGGTCAGTACTACTGCAAGGTGTCAGGCAAGTGCAAACCTATACAGGAAGATGCAGGCGAAGGACACATGAGCAAAAGCACATTGTACCACACTGCCAAGTATGCAATAGCACTTATGCAGTTGATCAAAAAAGGCGATGACCTAGAGGGTTGGGTGCAGAGCAAACTTAACAAGGCGGCGGATTACTTACAAGGTGCATACAACTATGAAGAATATCAAAAACTAAATCCATACAGAGAAGATCTTGATGGAAACATTTTAGACAAGCACAGTGAAATACTTAAAAAACACATAGATGAAATACTAGACAGAGAAACTAAACTAGATGACACAGACACCAAACCAGGCATGATGAGAATACTTGGCAAAAAAGTAAACGAAGTTGAAAAGAAAATGGCAAGAGAATACAAAACTATGAAAAAGCCAAGAACAATAGAAGATTACAAAGCAATGATGAAGGCCGTACAGGACGTAGAGAAAATGCCACAAATAATGAAAGACCCGGAAATGAAAGCAAAAGTTAAACAAAGAAAAATGCAATTACAAAAAGATATGCCAGTGTTAGATAAAGAGTTTGATGACCAACCTAGAGATAGAGGACAAAGACTAGACGTTGGTGAAGACAAATATGAATTCCGAGGCAATCCTTTTCCTATACTGGGCAAAGCAGAAAGTTATTTGAACTATGGCTCAGACATGGCCAAGGCAATTTTAAACAACAGTGATCAATTACAAGCAATGGCCAAAACGTATTTGGATAGAGTGCCTAGTTTCGTTGACACAGAAATGAAAGAAATATTTCCAAGAAGTGAAAATGCAAACGAATATGCTGACAAGCCAAGACAAATGAAAGATCCTAGTAAAGAAGTTATGATGCAAAAAGATGGTAAGGTTATAGTGGTAGATAAAGACAAGGAAAAAGAATACATGTCTAAAGGCTACGAACTTGCAGAAACACTAGATGAAGGAGTCAAAGACTGGGCAAGAAACCTAGCGGCGGCGGGCATAATTGTAGGAGCAGTTGCAGGACTGGGATCTATAAACAATGCAATAGACAATTCAGTACCAGCAATTCAAGCCATGAACACAGCGTTAGAACTAGCACAGGATCAGGGCAATACAGATTTAGCGGACATGATCAAGAAGGATATCAGAGATGCAAAATTAAGGCTGGACATTGGTAAAGATCTAAATCAAGTCAAGTATCTACAAGACAAATACAGTAAGTTCATGCCAACTGAAGGGTTGGCTTATGAATCAAAACTGGCCGTGCTGTTAAATCAACATCTTAAATAAAATTACAAATTTTAATAAATAATCATATGGCATCAAAGAAATCAGAAGATACAAGTTTTGCAAACCTAGTAGCTCGTCTAAATCAGATGAGCAATCTAACTCCTGCTCAAGAAAGAGCTTCTCTAATGGAGGCCGCTAGCAATGAGCCAAGAATATTAGATCAAAAAGAAGTGTCTTTGGCGGATATTGCCAAACTTGCTGGTATTAAAGAGTATCAAGAACCTGTAAAAGTTTCTAAAAAAGCTGAACAGTTGGTTGAAACAATCACTAAAGCACCAACCGAAGAGTCAATTATTACAAAAGCCATTGCAGAGTCAGACGCTGACGATTCAATAGCAACAAGCATTAAAAAAGACGTCACAGAAGAAGTAAAAAGATTAGACAAGATTACAGAATTAGAAACACAACTGGCACAATTAAAAGCACAAGAAAAACAAGAAGCAACTCTAGATGATAAAACTTTTAGAGAAACTTTTGTAAATGAAATTACATCTTATGTCAAAGAAGCAGATGCTAGTGAATTAGCAGAACTTTATAATTCATTTTCTGCTAACGAAGTAGAAGTTAGAGAAGATACATTCTTAATCAAAACTCCAGAAACTAAAGAAATAATCGCTGACGCCGAAAAAGCAGAAGTCAAAGATGATGAAGTTGTACAAGAACAACCGGCAGAAGAAGCATTAAAAGACGAAACTTCAAAAGAAGAAGAAACCAAAGAAGTAGAAACTAAAGAAGAAGAAACTAAAGAAGAAGCAGGAATTAAATTTACTAACGATCTATCAGAAAGTAAGTAAAATGAAAATAACCGAAGTTGTAGGAATCACTGAACAGGAATTCGAACAACTAGCAGAGAAACAAGACGCCTGCTATCACAAAGTAAAATCAAGATACAAAGTATGGCCTTCAGCCTATGCCTCTGGTGCTCTAGTTCAGTGTCGTAAAAAGGGTGCGGCCAACTGGGGTAACAAAAGCAAAAAATGAGAATCACAGACGTAATCACAGAAAAGTGTTGGAAAGGCTACATGAAAAAGGGCATGAAGACCATGTTCGGCAAACGTGTGCCTAACTGTGTCAAAAAAGAAGATGTAGACTTCTGTGTCAACTGTGGCGAATTGGTGTTCGCAGAATCACTGAACGAGAATCTAAAAAAATGGTTCAAGGATAAATGGGTACGTTTTGGTCCAGATGGAAAAATTAGAGGCGATTGTGCTAGAGGTTCTAGCAAAGAAGGCAAGCCTAAATGTTTGCCAAGAAGTAAAGCAAACGCATTGGGCAAAAAAGGAAGAAAGTCCGCGGCAAGCAGAAAACGTAGAGAAGATCCAAGCAAGAACAGACGTGGTAAAGCCAAGAACGTCGCCACTAAGAAGAAAAAATAAATACTAACCATGACTATACCAACAAATTTTAAAGATTACTACAAAAAAATAAGTGATCTCAATCCAAGAGGTCATATCAGCTCTAGAGAACAGATTGCTTCTCCTACGTCTGCTGGTTCACGTGGACTAAAAAAATTAGATATGTTTACAAACAGCCCGAATCAACTGATGAAAGGTAATACATCAGACCCTACGATTGCTAGTAAGAACATACCTGTTAATACATATAAAAAATAATTGCTATTTTAGTCTTCTTGCAGTATAATATATAAAAAGGAGAAAATTAATGTCAGTAAGAAACTTCAACGACGCAGAAAAACAAAAAATAATACAAATTATTAATCAAGGATCACAGGTACTTGGTGAAGTAGATGATTTAAAATCAGGACTCAAGGACACAGTGAAAGCACTTGCAGAAGAACTTGAACTAAAACCAGCTATAATCAACAAAGCCGTAGCGATTGCACACAAAGACAATTATAAAGGTGTATCAGATGATATGGATCTATTGGATTCTATCCTAACTGCCGCAGGCAAGATCTAGTGTACAATCTAATAAAGGTTTTTTGGTTAACAAGTTATAGAACAGACAAAACCGCTTTTTACTACGAACTAGTTTCGGTAGTATTCACAATAGTAGGATCTTGTATCTTGACTTTTACCTCACCAGAGCCTAATATGCAATATGTGTTTCCGATATATCTAGTTGGATCAGTTACACTTGCAGTGGGATCATATAGAAGAAGAATCATATGGACCACTGTATTGGCATCATGGTTTACAATAATGAATGTAATAGGTAATATAAAAGTATTTTTTTAAATGAACAAAATTAAAAATAACATAAGTGATTTTTATAGATGGGTAAAAGGATCGGAACTGGTCGAACTGGATGACATTGATGTATCAGAAGATCCAGTAAGACCTGAATTAACCTTGGGCTGGCGTATAGTAAATGGCAGAAAAATATTTGGTTTGAAGTTTAAAGAACAAATAGAAGGAATTATTTGTGTTGCGTTTACTTACGACATCCCAACTACTGTAAAGGAACTAGATATGATGAGCGAACTTGCCCACTTAAAAGATCAAAAGAAAATTGCAATAGCATACACAGTATGGAGTAGAAAGAAAGGCGCAGGAAAAGAGATAATCAATAAAGTTTTAGAATATGCAAAAAAAAACAATGTAGAAAGAGTTGTAACATTGTCACCATTAAATCCAATGGCAACACATTTCCACATAAGAAACGGTGCAAAACAAGTTTCTATAAACCAATCAACTCAAAACTTTGAATATAAACTATGAGTTACATAGATGCATTTTACAAGAGAGAACAAGATAAAGTTTACGTTGTAGAACGTGACTCAAAAGGTCAAAGGAAATTTATTGAATATGATGCACGTTATCTTTTTTACTACCCAGATGCTCGAGGCAAACACAGAAGCATATTCGGAGAAACTTTGCAAAAAGTTCAATGCAGTAGTTGGAAAGAATTTATTAAGGAACAAAGAATAAGATCTAACAAAAAACTATATGAGCAGGATATTAATCCTATATTTCGTTGTTTGGAAGAGAACTATCTAGGAAAAAATGCTCCAAAATTAAATGTAGTGTTCTTTGATATCGAAGTAGACTTTGATCCAGAGCGTGGATATTCTACCACAGATGATCCATTCATGCCTATCACCGCAATCACTTGCCATTTAAGTTGGACTGATCAGCTGGTGACTTTTGCTGTGCCACCTAAGACACTAAACATGGCAGGTGCAAAATTAGCAACAGAACGTTTTGATAATGTAATGTTGTTTGAAAAAGAGAAAGACATGCTTGACGCTTTCCTAACACTGATCGATGACGCTGATATACTATCAGGGTGGAATTCAGAAGGATATGATATACCTTACACCGTGGGCAGAATACAAAAAGTATTAAGTTCTGACGACACACGTAGACTGTGTTTTTGGGGTGAAAAGCCAAAAAAAAGAATATTTGAAAAATATGGTAGAGAACAGTTATCATATGATTTAATTGGTCGAGTACACTTGGATCTTTTAGAACTTTATAGAAAATACACGTACGAAGAAAGACACACCTACAGATTAGATGCTATCGGCGAACATGAATTAAATGAAAAGAAAACTGTGTATGAAGGATCTCTAGATTCTCTATACAATAATGATTTTGGATTGTTCATAGAGTATAACAGACAGGATACTGCACTGTTGGCCAAACTAGAAAGAAAATTAAAATTTATAGAACTTGCAAATGAAATTGCACATCAAAACACTGTGCTACTACAGACCACAATGGGTGCTGTGGCAGTAACAGAACAAGCCATAGTGAACGAAGCACACAGACGTGGTATGATTGTGCCAGGCAGAGTCAAGAGAGCAGAAGGAGAATCTGTGACAGCGGCAGGAGCCTATGTAGCAATACCGAAAAAAGGATTACATGATTGGATTGGCAGTTGTGATATTAATTCATTGTATCCGGCAGTAATTCGTTCTCTTAACATGGGACCAGAATCAATTGTGGGACAAATACGTCCAGTGATAACATCAGCTGAAGTCAATCGTGCTATACATCAAAAAAAATCCTTTGCATCAGCTTGGGATAATCAATTCGGCAGTTGGGAATATGAAGCGGTAATGAAGCAGGACAAGGCTACAGAAATTATTGTGGATTGGTCAGATAATACTTCTGTAAAAATGTCAGCGGCACAACTGTATGATTTAGTATTTGAGGGCAATAATCAATGGATGCTATCTGCGAATGGCACTATTTTTACATATGAGTTTGAAGCAATTATTCCAGGACTGCTAAAAAGATGGTATGCTGAAAGACAAGAGATGCAAAAAAAAATGCAAGATTGTGGAGACAATGAGATTGAAAGAGAATTCTGGGATAAAAGACAGCTGGTTAAAAAAATTAATTTAAACAGTTTATATGGAGCAATCTTAAATCCAGGTTGCCGTTTCTTTGATCTTCGTATTGGACAGTCTGTTACACTCACTGGTAGATGTATTACAAAACACATGGCGGCAAAAGTAAATGAAACTATTACTGGAAATTATGATCATCGTGGAGATTCTGTGATATATGGAGATACAGATTCTGTGTATTTCTCAGCGTTTAAATCTTTACAAAAAGAAATACAATCAGGAACTATCCCGTGGGAAAGAGAAAATGTTATTGCTTTGTATGACAAGATTGCACAAGAAGTAAACGGATCGTTTACAGGCTTTATGACCCGGTCATTTCATTGTCCAAAAACTCGAGGAGATGTAATTGCGGCAGGTAGAGAATTGATAGCATCAAAGGGACTGTTTATCACAAAGAAAAGATATGCAGTGTTGTATTTTGACAAAGAAGGTAACAGAGCAGATACCGCAGGATCACCAGGCAAAATGAAAGCAATGGGGTTAGATCTGAAAAGATCAGACACTCCTGTGTTTGTACAAGAGTTCTTGTCTGAGCTGTTGATGATGGTACTAGTTAATAGAACAGAAAAAGATGTATTAGATAGAATATCTGAATTTAGAGCAGAGTTCAAAGCAAGACCAGGTTGGGAAAAAGGATCACCTAAAAGAGCCAACAATGTTGCAAACTATCTAGCTAAAGAGACCAAACAAGGTCGTGCAAACATGCCAGGACACGTTAGGGCATCTATAAATTGGAATAGATGCAGAGAGATGTATGGTGACAAATATTCTCTACCAATTACAGACGGAGCAAAAGTTATTGTTTGTAAATTAAAAAATAATCCATTAGGCTATACTAGTATTGCTTATCCTGTTGATGAATTACGTATTCCGCAATGGTTTCAAGAATTATCATTTGATGACGATGCTATGGAAGCCACGATCGTGGACCAAAAAATAAGCAACCTTATAGGTGTGCTTGACTGGGATGTCCAGAGCACAGAGACCACAAATACATTCAATAAACTGTTTCAGTTTTAAATAACATCATGCTCAGCATAGAAGAAATCAAACTAACAATAGATACTCTTAAAAAATTAAAAGATAAAGACTTCAAAAAGTTTATTGATCATTATCTTAAACAATTAGAATCTTTAGCACTGCAAATTGATGCTTACAACGACGACCAAATTGCTCAACTAGACAAAACACGAGATTGGTTTCAAAAAGACCTAGATTGGCGAAAGGCCAGACGTGATTCTGTGTATGATGATCTACTAACAATGGCGGTGCAAAATAAAATATATCAGTTTTCAAAATCAGGAGCAGGTTCTAACAGTTTGGAAATTGGCCCGGGTACTGGACGATTTTCACGTTTGTTTCTAGCTTGGAGATTGAATTTTTTTGTGGATGTTTTGCCACGATGCGAAGTAGCATTAAAAAAATTGTTTAATCCCAAACATTACAAGTATCTTAGATTCTACACCACTGATCGAACCAGCTGTAGCCACATACCAACCAACAGTTGTAATTTTGTTTTTTCTTGGGACACGTTTACTTTTTTTACCCAAGCCCATATAAAAGAATATTTGAAAGACATATATAGAGTCATTCTACCAGGTGGTTATTGTTTAATACACTATGCTGATTGTCACTACGAAAAAGATCTACATGAAGCAAAGCGTGGTTATTGGAACTTCAATACTAAAACTGCCATGAAAAAAATCATAGAGAAAACTGGATATACTGTTATTGAAATGGCACAAATCCGTCCAGGAGCCAACTATGCCATATTTCAAAAACCTGGTAATGACAATCCTGTGAAGTACAAAGTTTTGGAATTTCCTGTAGAAAATTAATTTAATAGTTGCTTTCTATCTAAATATCTTTTATAATAAGAACATTATGATAGATACCTTAAAAGACATAGTTAAACACACGCATGGCTTGGGATTTTTAGATCTTGTCAAAATTACTGGCACTAGTGATTCTACTGCTATTGATTCAATGGCAGAAGACAGATCTGTAATCTTACAGGGATCTTTCCACAAACCACAAACGGAAATGTCTGGTACGTTTGGAATGCCTCAATTGAATAAATTAGATATCCATTTGAAGTGTCCAGAATACAAAGACAAAGCAAACATAACTGTACTATCTGGTGAGAGAGCCGGGGCAAAAGTTCCTACAGGAATCCATTTCGAAAATGAAAAAGGTGACTTCAAGAACGACTACAGATTCATGAATGCAGAAATAATCAACGAAAAACTTAAGACTGTAAAATTTAAAGGTGTTAAGTGGGACGTTGAGATTGAACCAACAGTGGCTAGTGTGCAAAGATTCAACTTCCAAGCAACTGCAAACACTGAACACAACTCATTTGTTGTTAGAACCGAGGATGGAAACTTGATTTTCACTTTCGGTGACCAATCATCACATGGTGGTGAGTTCATATTTGCAACCGACGTTAAGGGTTCACTTAACAAAGGATGGAGTTGGCCCGTAGGTCAATTATTACAGATATTGAAACTATCAGATTCAGCTAAGGTTACATTACACTTCTCTAACGAGGGTGCTATGCAAGTTACAGTTGATTCAGGACTAGGCAAGTATCAATATATAATTCCAGCACAGGCGCAGTAATGACTGAACAAAATAAAAGGCAAGAACATTTAGGAGAACTCAGCAGAGACTTTGCAGTGTTCTTGCCAGCTATTTCAAACTTCTATAATACATTTATCAGCAAACAGAGAGTCACAAAAGGTGCTCATATACCGATAGATAGAATTCCCAAAGGTTTTGATTCAGGGGTTGAAGGACTAAACTTTATTAATCCTGCAGAAGGATACTTTACATACCCAACAGCACTATACTCGGCAGGACACGCCTGTTTAGATATGGACAAAGTAAATGACAGAGATAGTATGTGCGTTAATAGAGATAGAAACTTTTCAACAATAGTAGGAGACTCAGGAGGATATCAAATAGGTAAGGGTGTAATTAAATTTGATTGGAAAGACTTTGAAGGAAACAAAGCAAACACAGTAAGATCAAACATTTTAAATTGGTTAGAACTGACCAGTGACTGGGCGATGACACTAGACGTTCCAAGCTGGGCGGCAGATGATTTAAATTCTCCTAAAACAGGATTAAAAAGTTTTCAAGACACACTAGACGGCACAATATACAACAACAAATTCTTCCAAAAAAATAGATTAGGACAAACAAAATTCTTAAACGTGCTACAAGGTGACGATTGGGAAACAGCACAGACTTGGTATGATCAAGTTAAAAACTTTGAATTTGAAGGTTGGGCCATGGGTGGTATCAATATGTGTGACATGGAAGTTATGTTACGTAGACTGATCATAATGAGAGATGAAAAAAAATTAGATGGCAAAGATTGGATGCACGTACTGGGCACATCACAGTTAGATTGGGCTTGTTTCTTAACACAGGTACAAAGACAGGTAAGAAAACATGTTAACTCAAACTTTACAATGAGTTTTGACTCTGCGTCAGCATTCTTATCCACAGCAAACGGTTTAGTCTACACTCACAATCTATTCACTCCAAAAAGATGGAGTTATATCATGGAAAAAGCACCAGATGACAAAAAAATGAAAGGGTTAGACATACCTTTTCCATTTAAAAGTGCAATAGGTGATAGATTAAAAATGAAAGATGTTTGTTGGTATGGAGAAGGAGACCTAAATAAAAATGGAAAAGAAGGTGCAACCGCTTGGGATAGTTTCAGTTATTGTTTAATGATGGGTCACAATGTTTACAACCATATACGAGCAGTACAAATAGCCAATGACATGAACGATATCGAAATGATCAAACATCAACCAGATGTTAAACACTGGAGAAAAACTAAAAACTCAGATACTACTGATGAGTTCAGTGATTTTGTGCCTAGAAATATACTGTATTTCAACACACTAGTAGAACAAGTTTTTACTTCAGAAAAACCCATGGAAGTAATTAATAATGCTTCTGGTTTCCTTGCAGATATAAGAGGAACTAGATGGGCAAGAGCAACAGGCGGTGGTAAAGGTAAAAACAATTTCTCAAGTTTATTTGAATAGGAGGATAAAATGGTAAAAAGTAAAGATAAAAAACTAAAAAAGTTGATATATGAGAAAGAATACCTAGACAAAAAAGTAAGACAGATGACCAAAGATAGAAGATCAGATAGAAGTTGGGACGCAAAAGCTATACTGCTCAGATTAAAAAAACAAAAATTAAAAATAAAAGAAGAGATAGCACGGGCATCAGAGAAGTTTATAAAACTTACCAAGCTAAAGTAGTTTGACAAACAAAGATTCTGTGTTATAATTGTGGTATGCAAAGAGACTACACAACAGGCTATAAAGAGGATGTAAAAGTGTTCTCAGGGCTAGAGATAGAACATACACTAGCCTATGGTAAACAAACACTTTTTTTAGCCAGAAATGATTTAACATTTGATCAAATTATAAGTTTAGCTGTGGCTTCAGACGCCGAAGCAATATATTTTGGTGCAAACAGAACATATATGCACAATCACGCGATGCAAGTAGCACAAATACATCAACTACTCGACAGAAGGTATTGGGTTACAGTAGATTATCCATATGAATTGCACAGACTAGTTTCAAAGAAGTTTGCAACTTGTTGGACAGATGAAAAATTTATTCCATTTTGTTCTATCATATTTCCTTTCACAGAAGATGATAAGCAACTATGTTTTAAGGTTGATGATGTAGACTTCAATAAAACTAATACAGGAGTTTGGAGTATGTCCATGGCAGACTTTAAAGGCAAAGCTGGATATACAAAATGGGACCAATACAAACAAGATGAACCAATAACAGAGGATAAAATATGGCCGACACCAGTGAAACAGAAAGCATAATTGATCAGATGTATAATATACCTGAACAACAACATGATACAGCATTGAAAGAAAAAGCAAATAAGTCATCAAAGATGATTTGGGTAACATTTAGAAAAGAAGGGATCCACAAATATCCGGCGGCACTTGATGATCCTAAATTAGCAACAGGTGACAGAATGGATGTATCCTTTTTAGGATACCCACACAGACACATATTTCATTTTAAAGTAGCAATTGAAGTATTCCACGATGATAGGGATATTGAGTTTATACAATTTAAAAGATGGATTGAAGATATGTACAGCGAAGGCACTTTGAAACTAGATTACAAATCTTGTGAAATGATGAGTGATGACTTATACATAGCAATAACAAAAAAATATCCAGGTAGGAAAATAGAAATTGATGTTTCTGAAGATGGAGAGAACGGATCACACGCAGTATATGACAAGTAAGCACACAAAAGTTTTGATCATAGGTTCAGGACCTGCAGGCTACACAGCGGCCATTTATGCGGCCAGAGCTATGTTGAAGCCTGTTTTAGTTCAAGGTATGCAACCAGGTGGACAGCTTACAATCACGACTGATGTTGAAAATTATCCAGGTTATGCTGATGTAGTACAAGGACCATGGATGATGGAGCAAATGAAAACACAGGCCGAAAAAGTAGGCACTGAACTTATAACTGACATGATCAACAAAGTGGATTTTACAAAAAGACCATTTGTGGCAATAGGAGACAGTGGTACTGTGTACACAGCAGACTCTGTGATCATATCAACAGGTGCTCAAGCAAGATGGTTAGGACTTGAAAATGAAAAAAAATTTAATGGCTTTGGTGTAAGTGCTTGTGCCACTTGCGATGGATTCTTTTTCAAGGACAGAGAAGTTGCTGTTGTAGGCGGAGGCAATGCCGCGGTAGAAGAAGCATTGTATCTTTCTAACATAGCAAGTAAAGTGTATTTGATACACAGAAGAGACACGTTAAGAGCAGAAAAAATTGGACAAGAAAGACTATTTGCTAATAAAAAGATAAACGTAATTTGGAACAGTCGAGTTATTGATGTAATGGGCACTGAAGAACCAAAAACACTGACTAGTATAAAATTACAGAACACAAAAGATAAAACAGAAACAACAATGAACATAGATGGTTTGTTTATAGCAATTGGGCATGATCCAGCAACTAAAATTTTCAAAGAACAGATTAAAATGGATTCAGAAGGTTACATTATTACACAACCAGATTCAACCGTAACTAACATTGAAGGCGTATATGCGGCGGGTGACGTCAAAGACAAAACATATAGACAGGCGGTTACAGCGGCAGGCATGGGGTGTATGGCGGCCTTGGAAGCAGAAAAGTTTATTGCAATATGATAAAGAATATGAAAGAACTTAAGATAAAAGAAAAGAGAGCAACAACAAGAAAAGGATATCTACCAATTGGTGGCGGTGCGTTAAATGCCAGTTACACATTTGTAGATGCTGTAGCCAACGTGTGTTCCACAATGGGCAACATGGGTCTTGTGTATGGCAAGGACTATTATTGGGCATATCATGGCTATGACGAAGACATGGAAGATTGTATTACTCTTATGGTGAAAGATGAAAAATACTCAACTGCTTTACATCTTAAGTTAAGAAACAGTCATAGAATCAAACACACCGAAGACGGTGACGTAAAACTAATGAAGGAGACAACGTAATGAGACAAGGATTAAGTTTACCTAAGGTAACATTCAAAGTAAGAGAAGGAGATTCAATGCCAGCTGGTGGCGGATGTCCAATTGGCGGTGCATGGAAAGATGTGACCACTGATGATTATTTCAAAGGCAAAAGGGTAGTGCTATTCAGTCTACCGGGAGCATTTACTCCTACTTGCAGTTCAAAACAACTGCCTGGATTTGAAGTAAACTACAACAAAATCAAAGCCATGGGCATTGATGAAATCTATTGCATGAGTGTGAATGATTCGTTTGTGATGAATGCTTGGGCAGAAAAAATGAACATAGCCGATGTAAAAGTTATTCCAGATGGATCAGGAAACTTGACAAGATTCTTAGGAATGCTTATTGGAAAGAACCACTTAGGATTTGGCAACAGAAGTTGGAGATTCATGACAATCATAAATGACGGTGTTGTTGAAAAATGGTGGCAAGAACCGGGCATCAACAATGACGGTGAAGATACCGACCCATACATTGAATCAACTCCTGAGAACTGCATACAGTACTTACAAGAGGCTAAAAAAAACGATAGTCCTTATATATCCGGTGAGGGCATATAATATTTTTACCCACTCGTAAGATTATCTAAATACTCTTATGTCAAGAAAACTGCTAGATAAGAATTTCTGTGTAATACCGTGGACTGGGTTTGAACTAGAACCTAATGGCGATGTTAAAAATTGTGTTCTCAGCAAAGACATAATTGGCAATATTGCAGAACAGCCTATAGATCAAATCTTAAAAAATAATTCTAAAATACGACAAGACATGTTAGATGGCAATTACCCATCCAGTTGCCAAGGTTGTTATCTACAGGAAAAACATCGTGCAAAAGATTTTGATTCAATCAGCAGTAGAATATATTATGCTAAATCGGTAGGACCAAGCATATCAAAAACTTTGCTGGATAACAAGGATAATGTTGAATTAAGACATGTCGACCTGCGTTGGACCAATGCTTGTAATCAAGCCTGTGTGTATTGTTCACCAAATCTTAGCAGTAAATGGGCCACCGAACTGGGTAAAAAAATTCTGCAGGATAAGAAAGGTATACAACAAGTAAAAGACTATGTTTTTTCCAATATTAAAAGTTTAAAAAATGTCTACCTAGCAGGTGGCGAACCTATGCTGATGAAAGCCAATGAAGAATTTTTATCACTGCTGAGTAAAAAAAATCCAGAATGCACTATTAGAGTAAACACAAATCTAAGTAAAACTAGCACTAAAATTTTTGATCAACTGTGCCATTTTAAAAATGTTCACTGGACAGTAAGTGTAGAGGCCATAGAAAAGGAATATGAGTATATAAGACATCACGGCAACTGGCAAGATTTTACAAACAATTTAAAAATTATTAAAACTTTACCTCACAGAATTAGTTTTAACATGCTGTATTTTTTGTTAAATTATAGAAGTCTCTTTGACTGTGTAGAGTATTTTCAAAAATTAAAATTTCATGACAACAGTTTTGTTATTGGTCCTCTACATAAACCAGACTATCTGAACATTCTAAACTTACCAAAACACATTATTAAACAATTAATAACCATTCTAAAAAATAAAATCAATGAAAACAAAGGATTTCTTTTACAAAACAGTTACCAAAATCTACTTCAGCATTTGACTGAAACAGATTTTCATGCTAATATAGATAATACAAAAAAAGGATTAAAAAAAATGGATCAAAGAAGACATCTAGATAGCAAAGAAATTTTTCCAGCCCTGTACAAGGAAGTATTAGTTTAATGAAAATATTTTACATGGGACTAGAGCCTTATGAAGGCAGATACACACTACAACTACAGGATTGGACTGAACGAGCATACAAAAAAGCTAACATTGAATACGTTGTTGTACCAGGTACAACAATTGATGACTCTAAAGCAATCGTAACTGGACAGGTACTGGACGCACATGGCAGAAGCTATTTTGCTATGAGTCAAATGATGAACTTGGTGCAGATGATGAAAGCAGGAAAGATTACATCTGATGATGTTATATTTTTTGAAGATATGTTTCAGCCTGGCATGGAATCATTGCCGTACATTATACAACAATCACCTGAACAGTATAGACCAGCAATATATTTGAGATGTCTTGCACAGGCAATTGATCCAGACGATTTTGTACACGTTTGGGGCATGGCCAAATGGATGTCCTTGTATGAACAGATGTGTAATGAAATTCCAAATGTAAAAATACTTGCAACAAATGAAGAGATGGTTGCACATATGAGAATAGCAAACTGGACAGCACCCATATACAACATATCAGGATTGAGCTTTGGCAAAAAAGAAGTACAACGCAGAGTGACACAGAAGCCTTTCGCAGAGAGAAAAATGAGAGTCGTGTTTGGAGCCAGATGGGATCAGGAGAAGCAACCAGGATTCTTTATGGACATGATCAATCAATGGAAAGCAAACCCTAGACTGCCAGAAGTAGAATTCGCAATCTGTTGTGGGGGACCTTTGAGAAGCAACAACCAAGTGTATGTTCATCAAGCAAGACAGATGGAAAAGAAAGGCACACTAAAAATATATGAGAACTTGAAGAAAAATGAGTACTACAACATAGTTGCAGATTCGAGAGTACTATTCAACTGTGCATTACAGGATTGGGTGTCTAACACTGTATCAGAAGCAGATGCTTTAGGTGCCAATGTACTGTTTCCGGCATATAGATCATTCCCAGAGACATTTTCAAATGACGAATCAAGAATGTATGTTCCATGGTCAGGCAGAGACGCAATGGAAAAACTTAAAAAATTATTAATAACACCATCCCCTAGTATGGGTCAGATATCAGACTGGACAGACGGCACAATAGGCAGAATGATAGACATCATGACAGGAAAGGGAGAACAATGGAGAAGAGATGGAAAACACTACAGAACCCCAGTTTCAGAATCTAAATACTAATACAGTAAATAAGTCTGTACTAATCATAGGCGGAGGCGGATACATAGGCTCACACATAGCCAAACATCTACAGCGTAATGGATACACTCCTGTGATAGTAGATAGAAATATTAATACAATTATAGCATTAGCATTCAATGACTGCTATGAAATGGATCTACCTAGAGAAGTTCATTTGCTGGATGACCTAGTAAAAAGATACAACATAGATTCCTGTATTCATACAGCCGCTTACACATCGGTCGGTGAGTCAATGTTAGAACCTGACAAATATTATCAAAACAATGTAGTAATGACACTGCAAGTATTGAATAAACTAAAGCAATTAGATGTTAAAAAATTTATTTTTAGTTCGACTGCCGCTGTGTATGGTGATACATTGAGTGGCATTTGCTATGATGATCAAGTAGGCCTGGAGCCTATTAATCCATACGGTCAATCTAAATTAATGGTAGAAAAGATATTGCAAGATTACTATCGTGCATACGGTATAAACAGTATCAGTTTTAGATTTTTTAATGCCGCTGGTGCTGATCCAGATGGCGATATTGGTGAATTACACGATCCCGAAACACATATTATTCCATTGATAATTCGTGCAGGATTTGAAGCAAAAGACTTTAGTTTGTTTGGTAACGATTATGACACACCGGATGGCACCTGTATTAGAGATTATGTCCATGTTACCGATATCGCCGAGGCACACCTAAAAGCCTTGCACCTTTTATTAAATCCTGTTTGTGAGAGATTAAATCTAGGTTCTGGTAATGGATTCAGCAACAAAGAAATTATTGACGAAGTCACTAGACACACTGGAGCCATCAATGTTGTGTCTGCTACAAAAAGGCCAGGCGATCCTGCACAACTAATTGCTGACATTTCAAGAACAAAAGATATATTAAATTGGAAACCTATGCACAGTAGCATTGACAACGTGGTACGAACTGCTGTAAAATGGTATAAGCATTGCAATAAAAAAGAAATTAATTAATGGATGATATATTAAAAGATAGTTGGGCGCCTTCAAGTAAGGTCAGCGAAAAAATTAGAAGCAGAATTAAAAAAGCAGGCGACAGATATCATGCAAATGACAACATAAGCAAACACATTGAATCTGGTGAACTAGAAAAATTACAAGCAGAAGTACAAGGAAAATTACAAGGTGTACTAGAAAGTTTAGTGATTGATACTGAAAACGATCACAACACACAAGAAACCGCAAAACGTGTGGCTAAAATGTATATACAGGAAACGTTTGGTGGAAGATATGCTCCTATGCCAAGAGTAACAAGTTTTCCTAACATGGGCTATAAAAGTATGTACACTAGTGGTCCAATTAGTATTAAGTCAACGTGTGCCCACCATTTACAAAATATTGTAGGCAATGCTTGGGTAGGTATTATTCCAAACGGTCAAGTGATTGGATTATCCAAATTTAACAGAATTATACATCACATAGTTGAACGTCCACAGATACAAGAAGAAATGACCACACAGATTGCAGATGCACTTCAAAAATATGCACACACAAAACATATTGCAGTGGTTGTAAAAGCAGAACATCATTGTATGACACACAGAGGTGTAAGAGAACATGATTCAGATATGACCACAGCAATCATGTTAGGTGCATTTAAAGATGATCCAGCGACTAGAGACGAATTCTATAAAATTTGTATGAGCATGAAAGGTCATGGATAATAATGAGAATTAATACAGACCCAAAACTAAACTTTGAAGACGTATTACTGCAACCTAAACGTTCTACTTTATCATCAAGGAAAGATGTAGAAATGAGTCGCAAGTTCAGTTTCCGTAATTCTCCAAAGGTTATGGACTTCCTTCCAATATTTGCAAGTAACATGGACGGTGTTGGTACATTTAGCATGGCAAGGGTATTACAAGAACACAAGATGATGACTGTGATAACAAAGTCAACCACTCCAGACCAGTGGAAAGCGGCGGCGGGCACAGGACTAAGAATGCAATCAGTGTCAGTATGCACAGGAACCAATGTAATGTTTGATCCAGATGCACCAGACTGGAACACTATGATTAAAGTATTAGAAATGTTTCCTGACATTAAGATGATAACTGTTGACGTTGCAAACGCATACCACCAGAATATGGTGGACTTCATTAAGAAAGTTAGAGATCAGTATCCTGACAAAGTTATCATAGCAGGCAACGTAGTCACTCCCGAGATGACTGAAGAATTAATTATTAATGGGGCTGACGTGGTCAAAGTAGGTATTGGGCCCGGGTCAGTATGTACAACAAGAACAATGACAGGCGTTGGCGTGCCACAGTTCTCAGCAATAGTAGACTGTTCAGATGCGGCCAATGGAGTTGGTGGACACATAATGGCAGATGGTGGTTGTGTACATCCTGGAGATATAGCAAAAGCATTTGGCGGCGGAGCACACATGGTCATGATTGGCGGTATGCTGGCAGGACATGACGAGTCAGAACAGCCAGTGGTAGACGGCAGAGTGGAATTTTATGGCATGAGCTCAGACAAGGCTCGTGAGGTGCATGGCAAAAGAAAAGACGGATACAGAGGAAACGAGGGAAGACTGATATCGTTACCCCACAGAGGACCAGTTGTAAACACACTGGAAGACATCATAGGTGGAGTAAGAAGTGCCTGCACATACATAGGTGCTAGAAGATTAAAAGACATGGCCAAATGTGCCAGTTTTGTAACAACACACAACGTGATCAACAGAGTGTACGAACAATACACAAAATAAAATACACACCGCCCGCTACATAAGAAGTAAATATTGTTATGGTAAACAAGAACACATTCTGCGTGGCACCTTGGTACAGTCTATTTGTAGCTTCAGATAAAACAATAACACCTTGTTGTATGATAGAAAACAATGGAAAATACAATTACGACCAATTAGAGGAATACTTTGTTTCCAATGAGATACAAGACCTACGTAAAGACCTACTTAATGGAGTAAAGAATAAAGCCTGCCATCAATGCTGGACTGACGAAGAAGCAGGTGGCGATTCATTACGTTTGATGTCAAATAGAACTGTTGGATTATTTTCAGAAACCCCCTTAAAAACACAGATAGAAAATCCTAAAGTTTCTAACATTAACACATTTGATCTAGTGTTGGGTAATTTGTGTAATTTAAAATGTACAATGTGCAAACCACGTTTAAGCAGTCAGCTACTTGCAGAAGTAAACCTAAACCCTGAACTACAACCGTTATATCCAGGAGAAACATTTGACCAAACAAAGTACAACTGGGCCAAAGAAACAGATTTTGTAGATTGGATAAACAAAAACTTACCAGATGCCATCCACATTAAATTTGCTGGTGGAGAACCTTTTATTATACCATGGATACAAACTGTAATAGATAATATACCTGACACACAAAAGAAGAAATGTGTATTACACTTTACCACTAACCTAACTGTAGTCAATTTAGGACTGTTTGAAAACTTTAAAAAATTTAAAGAAGTTTGGTTAAGTGTTTCAGTAGAAGGTATTGGAGATACATTTGAATACGTGCGATACGGTCATAAATGGGAAACACTTTCAACAAACATTAGACTTATAAAAGACATGAACATAAAAAACTTGAATTTAATGATCAATCATGTGCTTCAGACACCAAGTTATCACTCTATTTTACCAATGACAGAATATTTCGATTCGTTAAAATTAAAAATTCATCCTGTCATTCTAACCAGTCCTAAGGCTTTCCATATATCGGCACTTACCAAAAAAGCAAAGGAAGAGTTTTTAGCAAAGACTGAAAACTATGCAGGATATAATAGATCATTTATTGATTTTGTTAGAAACAGGACAAAGAAATACCTAGAGAATGACCCAAAAATGTCTGTAAAAGTTATAGAACATTTAGAATATCTCGACAAGGTAAGAAAAAACAGTTACAAAAATGTAATCCCACTAGACAATTTGTATTAAGTTTTGTATAATATTAGTACATGACAGATATTAAAAAAAGTTATTTCCATAATAGTCAGATGCGTAATGCATTAATACAAATAGAAGACCAAATGGTACATTCAAATTGGATGCCCGATTTAATAATGGGTATAAACAGAGGTGGATGTATTCCAGGTGTATATCTTAGTCATAGATTAAAGAAAGAACACTTGGTTTTAGATATAAGATTGCGAGACCACAAAGCAACTCCTGATCTATCTGTTTTAACAAAACAGTATGCTTTTCAAAGAAAAATTCTAGTGATAGACGACATCAATGACACTGGTGCAACATTTAAATATATTGAAGAAAATTTTGGCAGACCAGAAAGAGTTAAATTTGCCGCTTTGGTAGACAACACTCCAAGCGACATAAGAGTTGATTACAAAGGTTACACAATAGACAAATCCAAAGATCCGTCCTGGATTGTTTTCCCATGGGAAGAATGGGAAAAATAACAACTAAAAATTGTATAGACTTCTTTACTAAAAAATTGTTATAATAACACAAGTTCAAAACGATAACATAACCTTAAGGAGATAAATGTTTAAAGACATCGATAAATCAATGCTGATGAAATTGGTAGCACTACACGTGGTGGTAATTACTGTTTCAAATGCGTTAGTGGCTATCCCGGTAGAAATATTTGGAGTCAAACTTACGTGGGCGGCGTTCACTTTTCCACTAGTAGTAATAGCAACTGACTTGACAGTTAGACTATTGGGCAAAACAATCGCAAGACAGACTATCGCAGTTGCATATCCCTTCGCAATAATTGGATCTGTAGCAGTTGTGTTGGCTGAAGGAGCACCGGGATCGGTTGCATTAAGAATTGGTTTCGCAAGTGCCACTGCTTATGCTGTTGGTACCATGCTTGACGTTTATGTATTCCAATACATAAGAGAAGCGTTCAAAAACAATTGGTGGTTAGCACCAGCGGTATCAACTATTGCGGCTAACATCATTGACACTTACACGTTCTTTGCAGTTGCATTCAACAACAGTGCCAACGAGTACATGGCGGCAAACTGGATGGAGATAGCAGGATCGCAAGTTGTTATTAAAATTTGTGTAGGACTGTTAGTATTCTTACCAGCATATGGTATTTTACTAAAAAGACTACAGAAAAGTTATAAACTAAACTAGTATGCAAAATGCATTTTACACAACGGCTGGTATTATAGCAGTAGGTGTTATTTTTGCATCGTTGTTGTTACTATTTTAAATCGACGGGGGGATTAATTTCCCCCTGTTTACAATTCTTCTAAATAGCTGTATGAATTACTTAATTTTAACACCAGACGGGGTTGGATCCACAATACTACAAAGAATCCTTACAATGTGTCTTTACCTAGAAGGTGAGAAAGTCACAAACACCCACGAGCTTACAAACGGATTAGAATTAAAAAATGGACTAGCAGTAAAAAACTTTGATCTAAAGTACACACAGAATATCTCACAAATATTAGATATTTTAAAACAATCGTCTGCAGACACTATACTGGTTAGCAGGCTAGCAAAATACCACCTAGATAGCCGAAACGACAAAACAAGCGATCAACAATATTTCTATAACTTCCTAAACAATCATTTCGATAGGATCATCATGTGCGTGAGAGAGAACATTTTCGAGTATGCCATGAGCTGGAGCATACGTAAAAAATCAGGAGTCTTAAATGTTTACGACAAAGACGACAGGCACAAAGTGCTACAAGTGTCCGAAGTGGATGAATCATATTTTATAAAAAAATGTCAGGACTATGTAAAGTATCAAAACTGGATAGAAACAAACTTCCCAAACATCCAACAGATATCATATGAAGACATGTTGATGAACGGTGATGGTGTTATGGAAGATCTCACTGGATATAAAAACACTTTCACAAACCAGTTTGGCATTACGTTAAACTCTATTATCAAAAAAGAATATAGTTTTTTACAATCTATTGCCAAAAATGAATCTGCAGATCATCTCTCGAAGGAAGAGGCAAGAGGCCTAGCTAGGTACAGATTGACTAGCAAGGACATGATCAACAAAGACATACTTTTCAATTTGCCATTAAAAAATACCACACTCACTGACAAAAAGAATCAAATAAAGAACTTTAATTCTTGCTTGGACAAATTTTATACGTTTGCTAAAAATCACAACTGGATTAATCAATCTAAGGCCACCTACGATTTCTGGAACAAAGAACACATATGTTGAAAATAACGCACAGTATTGGTCAAACCGAAACAAGCACTAGTGGGCTGGACAGCCTAGAAAAATGCTTAGACAAGGATCACTTCCGGAATTACCCAAAGAAGATATCATACAAATACAATAGTAGAGGATTCAGGGATCATGACTGGCCGGACGACCTATCTGATGTCGTATGGTGTGTGGGAGACAGCTTCACCGTGGGGATGGGCCAACCGTTTGAAGAAACGTGGCCGCAGGTGCTTGAAAGGAAACTAGATAAAAGATGTATTAACATAGGTGAAGATGGGTGTAGTAACGACATAATACAAAAACGAGTAATCGATATAATTGAAAAGTACAAGCCCAAATTGATAGTCGTTATGTGGACTTATCTGCACAGGAGATTTGTTAACGGTAAGAACGTACACTTGGATAAGAACGATTTTGGTGCTGATAAGGATTTAACGAATTTTATAAAAAACTATGAACTGTGTGCTACCAGACAAACTAAAATAATACATTCGATCATACCAGTAGGTGATGGATCAGGTGAAAATGCCAATCTAATGGCCGGCATACTCAAAAAAAAAAATATAAATGATGTGATAGTATTTCCACAATTAGATCATGCAAGAGACCATCATCATTTTGACATTAATACCAGCGAACTTGTAACTGATCTAATGATTGAAAAAAAATAATACCATTGACAACTCTTCTAAATACATTTATAATAAAGGTACTTTATGGGAAACAAAGCAGGTAAAATTTGGGGATCAACAGAACTAGTACACGCAAATGGTGTCTTAGAATTTCATAGGATACAATACAAAGCAGGTTACAAATGCTCTGAACATGAACATGAGTTCAAGTGGAATGGATTCTTTGTAGAGTCTGGTAAAATGCTTATTAGAGTATGGCAAGACGATCAAGGTCTTGTAGACGAAACTATCCTTGAAGCAGGTGACTTTACACAAGTCAAACCAGGCAAGATTCATCAGTTCGAAGGTATTGAAGATGGAGTTGCATTTGAACTGTATTGGGCAGAGTTTAACCACAACGATATCAAGAGAAGAACTTCAGGCACATCAGTCAATGATAACCTGATAAGACTAGACACCAAAAAATCTAAAAAATAATGTCTGAAATAGAATACTTAGAAATGGTTGTAGAAGACCATAATACCAGTGTTGCACTTGAAAAAGAAAAACAAGGCAAGTATACCATTGAAGAAATACTAGAGGCAATGAACATAATTTACCAATCAATAGACAAGACCTAAATAGTGTTGTATAATAGTTAAATGGAACAGCTTAGATATTCAGAGATATTTTACAGTGTGCAAGGTGAGGGTCGATTTGTTGGAGTACCTTCAGTATTCTTCAGGACATTCGGTTGCAACTTCCACTGTCACGGGTTTGGACAAGGCAGAGATCGAAGCAAATGGTTGAAACCAGAAGAAATGCCGTATGCCACACAGGATATATCAGGCATCAAACACATTTCAGAACTGCCTGTTGTTAACATCGGCTGTGATGCTAGTGCTAGTTGGTCTTCTAAATATAAGGAGTTAGTTAATTGGGAATCTGTAAATAATATTGCAAAAAAATTAACGTCGGCCACTCCTCAAAACAAATGGACCTGTGATAACGGGCAAGACATACATCTCATCATTACAGGTGGTGAGCCTATGATGTGGCAAAAACAGATTGAGGATTTATTGAGACAGGGTACTTTTCAAGATTTACAAAACATCACAATTGAAACTAACTGCACACAACTGTTCAAAGACAACTTTGACAAATTCCTACATGGCTTACTTGGTGGTGATCACACTAAAGAAAAAGTACACGTGACTTGGTCCACAAGTCCCAAGTTGAGCATATCAGGTGAGGACTGGAACAAAGCAATTCGTCCAGAAGTAGCACTACAGTATTACGAAATGCCAAACACAACTCTTTATTTTAAATTCGTTGTACAAGATGAGCAAGACCTAAAAGAAGTGGATGCGGCAAGAGAAGCCTATGCTAAAGCAGGAGTGACAGGAGACATATACCTGATGGCAGTGGGAGCCACACAAGAGGGACAGGCAAAAACAGCAACACAAGTGGCAGACATGGCCATGAAGCATGGTTATAAGTATTCACCAAGATTGCACGTGGATCTATTTGGTAATAAATGGGGGACTTAAAACTAGACTAACTACTAAAAATAAGGTATAATAATATTATGAAAGTAAAAAAAACAACAAAGACAACTATCAAGAAAAAGAACACAAAAGGTTCTAAGGCTAAGAAAAGCGAAGAGCCAATTGTTAAAGTGATAAACTTGAATGTAAATCCTGAGAATCCGAGAAACGGTTTTTTTGAATTGGATTGGAATGATGAGTTTGTGAACATGCTGAAGCAGTCGGGTTACGAAGGTAAATCAGAAGAAGAGATTGTTGACAGATGGTTCCAAACACTTTGCAAAACAATAGGCAATGAACAAGGACTAGACGTCACCGCATCTGGATATGTGCAGATCAACAGAAGAGATGACGGCAAGACCGAAGTCTCCTAGAAGATCTAGATTTACCTAAACTTCTAATGAACACCCATATCTACATTTTTAACAGTGCAGGATGTCATGGACATTACTTGACCTATCTGATCGACAGACTGAGTAACAGAACTCCAAAAATAGAACAACTGCCGTTCAACGAATTAGGAAATTCACATAAAAGTATAAACTACTCGGATTTTTCTAAATTCGTAGACGCGGGAGAACACGAAGAAAATAAAAGTCTTAAAAACAAGAACATAATAAAAATACTATATTCTAATAATATATTGTATTACGAACGTGTGGCAATGGCCCGAGCCGCAGATGCCAACAGAGATATCAACAACATACACAAGGACATCTCTTTTTTAAAAAGTTACAACAAAGAGTTCTATGACAAAATTTATAAATTATACTCCATCGATAACGACAGTGTGCCAAAATGGCTTTTGCGTGATGCTTACAAGTTAGGATTACTTGACTGGGAGAGGCAGGGCAGTGTTGTTACCTCAAAACAAGATGTCAAATGGATAGAGGACAATCTAGCCAGAGACAACACGATACACTACACACACGTGGATGTTTTCCTAACAACAGCAAAGTTAAAAAGAGAATTACAAGGACTAGACAGTGAATTTGGGCTTGACCTATCATTTAACAATTTTGAATCAATCCATGAGGAGTTTTTAAGGATGAACAAAATTTTACAGACACACGGAAACACTAAATTGGTGTTAGATGCTGTCAAAGAAAATACAGACATACCTGTTCCTCCTTTGGACACAATACAGCAGGCATACGTTTATGCAAAACTAGAGAAACAGCACGATTTTATCACCATGCCCATGACTGAAACTTTCTTCAAAACAACCAAAGAAATAACTGACTATATAAAATTATACCCACAGCACTACAAAGCGATGAATCCTAATTTACCAAAATTCAACAACATAGACAATCCTTTCTTTTTACATAGACAGAACAATAAATGAGTGCTATAATACGTTATGACACACATACTCATAGACACAGCAAACACATTCTTTAGGGCAAGACATGTTACAAGAGGCGACGCTTCTGAAAAGATAGGCATGGCCATACACATCATGTTCGCTTCAGTCAAAAAGGTATGGGCTGATTTTGATGGATCCCATGTTGTGTTCTGTTTAGAAGGTAGATCATGGCGTAAGGATCACTATGCACCCTACAAAAGGAATCGTAAACAAGCCATGGAAGCCATGAGTCCTACAGAACAGGAAGAAAATAAAGTATTCTGGGAATGTTATGACGACTTTGTTGAATTTATTAAAACAAAAACCAATGTTACAGTATTGCACAACTCAAGAGCAGAAGCAGACGACCTAATTGCTCGTTGGATTGACCTGCACCCTGAGCAAAATCATGTTATTCTTAGTTCGGACAAAGACCTAAATCAATTAGTAAGTAAAAAAGTACGACAGTACAATGGAATTACAGAACAAACTATCACACATGAAGGTTGGTTTGACGCTAAAGGAAAACCTGTGATAGATAAAAAAACTAAAGAAGCCAAAGGAGCACCTAATATTGAATGGATGCTGTTTGAAAAAGCCATGAGAGGCGATCCTTCCGACAATATATTTTCAGCATACCCAGGCGTGCGAACCAAAGGCACAAAGAATAAGATAGGTTTAAGAGAAGCATTTGAAGACAGAACTACTAGAGGATACACTTGGAATAATTTGATGCTGACCAAATGGGTAGACAAAGACGGTAAAGAACATCAAGTATCAGAAGACTATGAAAGAAACGCCTTATTAGTTGACCTCCATGCTCAACCAGAGGCTATAGTTCAAGAGCTAGATCAGACTATTAATCAGGCACGAGCTGAAAATAAAAACATATCTCAGGTGGGCATAAGATTTATGAAATTTTGTGGCAAGTATGATTTGCAAAGAATATCACAACAGGCACAACTATATGTAGAGCCGTTTAATGCGAGACTGACGTGAACATAGGCTTTGTGGGTTTAGGAAAAGTTGGAACTTATATTGCATCAAGTTTAGTCAGAGAAGGATTCAATGTCACTGTTTACAATAGAACACTAACAAAGGCCAAACAATTTGCTAAAAAATTCCACAGTGAGTATGCAAAATCTATCCAAGATCTTTGTAAAAATAAAAAAATAATTATTCTGTGTGTTGATACAGAACAAGCTGTTGAAACACTCACAAATCAAATAAAACATTACCTTGCACCTAACACTAGCATCATTGATCATAGCACAATTAATTACGAAATTTCTAAAAAGATTCATAAAAGTTTAAAAAAACAAAAAATTAGTTTTTTAGACGCCCCGATTACAGGCGGTCAACAAGGTGCACAAAGCAGTATAGGTGGAATAATGGTAGGTGGAGACAAAGAAACTTTTGCTAAAACTAAAAAAATTATACAATCCTACACAACAACTTTAGAATACATGGGTGCTTCAGGACAAGGACAACTTACTAAGATAGCAAATCAAATTTGTAGTTTTAATATCAAACAAGGTCTGTTAGAGGCACTGGACTTTGCTAACAAATATAAAATTCCTAGAAAAAAGTTAGTAGAAATTTTATTAAGCGGTTCAGCATTTTCATTACAGTTGACTAAAAACTTACAATCAATTAACCAAAAAAAATATGAAAAAGAAAGACATTATGCAAGGAAAGAGATAGGAATAGCTATGAAAAATGCAAAAAGTAAAAAATTACGGTTGCACTGTACTGAACAACTTGCTAAACTAATAAGAACATGACAATAAACGCAAAAACATTAGTAAAAGATAAATTTTGGATCATTGAAGAAAATGGTCAAAAATTAGGTACACTTCAAAAACAAGATAACAACGGTTGGATTTTTTTGAGCAAGAAAGATGCACGAGAAGTTTTTCATACTCCAGAAAATCTTAGAGAAAGATTTGGTATTGATATTTTAACTATTGATCCTGTCGCAGAAACACAATCAGAAGAGAATACTGAAAATAATTTCGAAGTGCATGAGTATCCTGTATCACAACAACCATACAATCCTATGTTCGATGTGCAAAAACAGTTGCCAATTTACTCTAAAACTCCTAAATCCAAGAGTCTGTTTTGTGCAGGTTATTACATAATCTGTTTTGAAAAAGGTTGGAGAAAAGCCTACTGTCCAAAACTAATTACATTACAAAGATATTCTTACAAAGGACCAATAAAATCAAAAATAGAAATGCAACAGGTGTTAAACAATGCAATCAAAGAACAAAATACAAACACGTCCAATTGAAGATTTCATAGGACAAACTAGAAGTGCTAAAAATAGTCAGCAAAAAATAATAACTTTGCCAATTAAAGATGCTGAAAGGTTGGCTGATAGTTTGGGTCAGGTCATGACTAGACTTGCAGGCATACAAGAAGAAATCATCGAAACATTAAAAACTGCCCAACAAGCACAGACCATTAACGTTGAAATGGACGGTGGCGACTTCTCTAAAAACAAGTAGACATAATCATCTTACACACATCTTAAACTGTTTCCAATTATTTTTTGGTAAATATAGTTACAACCTATGAGTAGACCGAAACCTACAGTGCTGTTAACTATCAGCAATAATGAAACCTATAAACAGGAAGAAGTCCTTGCGGCCGAAGGCATATGGGCAGTGTTCTATGACGGTAAACCAATCAACCTAAAGAGTTCCAGTTTGGTAGCCAACTACCCAGGACCCAAGTATAAAAAAGTATCATTCTCCAACCCAGGTCACGCAGAAAACTTGGCTAAGAAACTTAATGCCCAACACAAAACAGACAAGTTTGCAGTACACATTTTAAAATCCGGCGATAAATTTACTAGATAATTAAGTGTATGGACACTAAAACAGCCTACACTCGAACCTTCATGACCTTGTTGGAACAGCCTATACACGATGAGAGCATCAAAAACAACTACTATACCTGGTGGCAGAATGTGAGAGAAAGCTACCAAGCAAGATCACTGAGACTAACAAAAGAAGGTCTAAAGATGCTGGAAAAATTAGAAATCAAAACTTACACTATCAAATTTCCAGATAAAATCATATTCACACCCCAAACATACCTCTGGTTGGATGAATTTGTTGACTGCCCGTATTTTGTAGATAAGAAACAGATACACGTCACAATGGAAAAAATGGCTCTACAGCTCATGATGTTCGCTGGAGATGTTACCAAATACGGTCTGGCTAGGGCAATGAGCCAATTAGACGACAAAAAAAACCAATAAAACTGCGACTTTTTAGCCAGTTGACGTACTACATATTTCTGCTATAATGATACTATAAACATTTTAAACAGGAGTGTACAAAAATGGCGAGAACAAGCAAACACAATAAAGAAGCAGTAGTAGGCAGTCAAAACAGAACTGTTGGACCAAACGAGGCAAAATCAGCACTAACACATTGTATTCAATTACAGAGACCCATAATGATGTGGGGAGCACCGGTTATTGGTAAGTCAGACATCGTTAAACAGATTGCAGACGCACAGAAAAGAGAAGTTATTGACATTAGACTTCCACTATGGGAACCTACAGATATCAAGGGTATTCCTTACTATAATTCAAAAGAGAACAACATGGTATGGGCAAGTCCGGCAGAACTGCCAACTGATCCAGAGTCAACTGCTATTGTGTTCTTAGACGAATTAAATTCGGCGGCACCAGCTGTACAGGCGGCGGCGTATCAACTTATATTAAACAGAAGAGTAGGACAATATCACCTACCCAAAGGCGTTTCAATTGTAGCGGCTGGTAACAGAGACAGTGACAAAGGGGTTACTTACAGAATGCCGGCTCCATTAGCAAACAGATTTGTTCACATAGAGCTAAGAGTGGACTTTGACGACTGGATGGAATGGGCAACTACTAACCACATACATCCTGATGTTGTAGGTTACTGCACATTCGCCAAACAAGATTTGTATGATTTTAATCCTAGAGGTAGCTCTAGATCATTTGCAACTCCAAGATCATGGAGTTTTGTTTCACAACTTCTATCAGATGACCTGCCAGAAAGTACGCTCACTGACCTCGTTGCAGGTTGCGTAGGAGAAGGTCTGGCCGTTAAGTTTATGAATCATCGTAAAATTAGCGGTCAGTTACCTAACCCATCTGATATATTAAGCGGTAAAGTTAAGGATCTTAAAACAAAAGAGATATCAGCAATGTATTCATTGACTGTTAGTTTATGCTATGAATTACAACAGGCATACGAGAAGAAAGCTAAAACATGGAACGAGTCAGCAGATAGATTCTTTAATTACATGATGGACAACTTTGAGACAGAGTTGGTTGTTATGGGTGCCAAGATTGCACTAACGAACTATAAACTGCCATTTGATCCTAGCAAGTTAAAATCTTTTGATAGGTTCCATAAGAAGTTTGGCAAGTATGTCATAACTGCTATGGAGTCTAAATAATGAAAAAAGAAGATTTAATAGATTCAAAGAATCCTAATACAGTTGGCAGGAGTTTTGCCAACCTTGGGAATCATACACTGACTATAATTTTTATTTCTATAATTGTTTTTATAATATATGCGAGTTATAACTAATGGATTATAAAGAACAACAAATTATAGACAAATTGGTTACGGCAAGAATTGCATTACTACTGAAGCATCCGTTCTTTGGCAATCTTGCAACAAGACTTAAACTAGTGAATGCCAACGACTGGTGTCCGACAGCAGGTACAGATGGCAGACACTTCTTCTACAACACTAAATTTATAGATTCACTTACACCTAGAGAAGCAGAATTCTTATTTGGACATGAAGTGTTGCACAATGTTTTTGAACATATGATGGTAAGGATAGGCGACAGAGATCCACAACTTTGGAACATCGCGGCAGACTATGCCGTCAATCAAATTCTCAAAGATTCTAGCATAGGAGAAATGCCCAAAGGTAAGAAAGGTGAGAACAAAGGCTTTCAAGATGAAAAATACAAAGATTGGCCAGCAGAACGAATCTACGATGATCTCTACAAGCAGGCTAAAAAGAACGGTAAGAAGATGTTAGACAAAATGGGTGAGCTTATGGACGATCACCAAGAGTGGGGCAACAGTGAAGGCAAAGGTAAAGACAAGAAAAACGGCAATGGCAAACCCTCATATTCTAAAGAAGAATTAAAAAAAATTAAAGATGAGATCAAAGAAGCAATGATATCCGCGGCACAATCCACGGGATCAGGTAATCTACCAGGTGCTATACAGAGAATGGTTCAAGAACTTACAGAGCCTAAAATGGACTGGAGAGAGATTATACAACAACAGATTATGAGCACAATGAAATCGGATTATACTTGGATGAGACCTAGCAGAAAATCATGGCACACATCTGCTATTCTGCCAGGACAGAACAACGATGAGATGATTGACATATGTTTGGCTCTCGATGCTTCAGGGTCTATCTCAGACCAGCAGTGCAAAGAATTCCTTACAGAAGTTAAAAACATCATGGATCAATACAAAGACTTTAGAATACATTTATGGAGTTTTGATACCAAGGTATTCAATCCACAAGTATTCACACCGGATAATGCTGATGAATTGTTAAACTATGAATTTGGTAATGGAGGCGGTACAGAGTTTGAATGCAACTGGGATTGGATGAAAGAAGAGGGCATTACGCCTAAAAAATTTATTATGTTCACTGATGGATGGCCGTTTAATTCATGGGGTGACGAAAACTACTGTGATACAATATTCTTAATAAACAATCCATGGGAGAAAGGCATAGAAGCACCATGGGGAATGACAGTGCCCTATGAGGATTAAGTAGAGCAGGAAGATGAAAATAAATCCACTTAATTTTTTTAATAGAAGAATATTTGAGCTGGCACCTCATTTTACCAAGACTGCAATGGTCATGTCCGAACACCAAGAAGATCAGATAAATCGTTGGATACATGAAAATTGTGCAGGACGATACTGCCTGGTTAAGACAGTTAATTGGGATAAAGATCGAATGAGAGCAAAAGTCACTATAGGATTCGAACAACCTTCAGACATGACCTTGTTGGCATTAAGTGGCAAACTTAACGCACAAATATCAGACGTGTTTCCTTTCTAATTACCAAAATAGTACCACATTAGGTCTACCAAAAGATTGACTCTGTTAAATAATTCTAGTATAATTGCTGTATAGGAGATATAAATGACAACAAAAAAATTAAAAGAAGAACAACCAGTAGCAGGACAGGCCGCTCCCGCACCAAGTGGTGCAACACCAGGAACAGCACCAAAGCCGAGCACAGATCTGTCAATTGCAGATTTGAAAAACTTAGGAACAATCATTGACGTCGCTTCAACTCGTGGAGCATTCAGAGCCAACGAAATGGCCACTGTAGGAATGATGTATAATAAACTTCAAGCATTCTTAGCCAAAACGGCTCCAGAAGCAAAGCCTGAAGGAACAGCAGAAGCAAATGCTCCTGTGATACAACCAGGAAAATAGGAGAAACAAATGGTACAACAAATGATGCCGATGGACGTACAAGGTAATCCAGGATTAGCTGACAGAAAACAGATTAAACACATAGGAAAGTTAAAAGATGATGGCGCCAACGTGGCAATCATTTTTAGAACAGTTCCAGAAGAACATGATCAATGTTTAGTGATCGGACCCAAGTTTTTGGACGACACCAATCATAATGCTTTTATGAAAGCATTAGAATCATTAGAAGGACAGGACTCTTTTGAACTAGGCACATATCTGAACAGAGTTCAATTTCCAGATGGAACCAATATATTGGCTTACTTACATCAACAAAATCACATTAAGAAAATGCCAACAAAAAACATTATGGTAACTATGGGTGCTGGCACAGATGGTCAAATTTCTTTAGATGAATTGAATAAACTTATTGCCAAAGAACGTGGCGTGAAAGTTTCTGAATTATCAGTAGGAGACCCGACACCAAACAAAACTGCTACTGCCGAACAAGCAAAGCAGACTGATGGCGGCAAAAAGAAAACAGCCAAGAAATAGACAAAGCTGGGTACAACTTGCTAAAAACTTTGTGGACCAATGGCCCGAGGTTCTAGAAGGTATTGAGTTGACCAATATGCCCATATCCTATCTGGATAATGTTCGTATAATTCTAAAGAATCATATCACAATACAAGTGGACATAAAAGAGTGTCTGAAAAAGTTAAGTACAAACAAAGTAAGTGCTATGCTTAAATCTTATATAAACAAGAACTATAGCAACATCAAGAACGTAGACCTTAAATTTGATGTTAAAAAATTAAAAAAAGACATGGAGTCTAAAACTTCAACATTCATGTCAAAAACTTTCAAATAGCAATGATATCACTATCTGAATTTGGTTATGAGCAAACACTCAAAGATCCAACCAAGGCATTCGCTAAGACGTGGGAGTCTAAAAGTTTCATCAACGGTCCAGCTGTAAAAGAATTTGAAAAACAGTTTGCCACATACTGTGAGTCTGAAAGCTGTGTTGCAGTAAGTTCATGCACATCTGCACTGCATCTGTCACTGCTGGCACTAGGGGTTGGTCCAGGCGACGAAGTTATTACAGTGCCATACACATGGGTAAGCACCGTTGAAGTTGTAAAACAGGTAGGTGCTACACCGGTATTTGTAGACATAACCCTTAATGATATGTGTATAGACCCAAAAGAAGTTGCTAAAAAAATAAGCAAAAAGACCAAAGCAATTATAGGAGTAGATCTTTATGGAAATGTTTGCAACATAGACGAATTAAAAAAATTTAATGTTCCTATTATACAGGATTCTGCACAGAGCACAGGCGCTTTTTACAAAGGCAAAAGAGTGGGCAGTCTTGCCGACCTTACTTGCTTTAGCTTCTATCCCACAAAGAATTTAAGTTGCTGGGGAGATGCAGGTGCTGTCACGGGTAGTAAAAAATATCTAAAAATAATCAAGCAATTAAGGAATCATGGACAGATTGATAGATTTAAAATCAACATGGTTGGATGGAATGCAAGAATGGATTCCATACAAGCAGAGGTTCTTCTTAACAAGCTACCTGAATTAGACAAACACAATGCTAGACGTAGAGCAATCGCTACACAGTACAATAATAAACTGCACGGAGTCGTAGAGATACCTGTACAAAATATTAACAACACCCATGTCTATCATCAATACGTAATAAAACATGAGAAAATCAATTCTATTGAAGAGTTTTTATTGAGCAAAGGAATACAGTCAAGAAGATACTACCCAACACCTTTGCACAAAACGGAAACATACAAAGATAAAAATTCTTATCCAAATGCTGAATACTGTAGCAGTAGTGCATTAGCAATTCCTGTACACCAATATTTGACAGACGGAGAAGTTAGCAGTATAATAAAAGCAATTAAAGAGGCAATATGAAACTAGCAGTAATTGGAACAGGATATTGGGGAAGTAAGATAGCTGAAACAGTTAAGAGCATGGGATTGTATGTAACTTTTTACGATATAAATGATTCCCTTGACAGTATTGTTCCAAGTCTGATAGATGGTGTTATCATTGCCACACCAGCCGCCACGCATAAAGGTATCACAAAGATGATGCTGAGAAAAGGTATCAATGTACTAGTAGAAAAACCCGCAGTCATGAACATGTCCGAATATAACGAGATAGTACCTTATACTGCCAATGCAAAATTAATGGCTGGACATATTTTATTATACAATGAACACTTTAATTTTTTGAAACAGACCATTGTTGACAAGGAAATATTACACATAGAACATCGTAGGTTGGCATGGGGAAGAATGCAGAAGGATATCAATCCAATATTACACTATGCGCCACACGACATAGCCATATTGGATAACATGTTGGGTGTTATGCCAGACGAGATACACAGTGCAGGCATACACATCACAAAACAACCACAACCTGACTTTGTAACCTGTAATTTAAAATACGGCAAGGTACCTGTGCAATTACAAATGGGATGGTACTACCATGAGAAAGTCAGAGACATCACTGTCATCACAGACAAAGGCACACTTGTATGGAATGATGCTGAGAACAAGAGCAAATGGATAAGCCAAAAAATAGAAGACGGCCGCCAGATACAATACATGGACCAAAATAAAACATTTACACATTCTACTTCTCCGTTGCAAAAACAAATAACAGCATTCATAGACTACTGTATAAAAAACAAATTGCCAGATTCAAATATAGAACACATCAAAAAAGTTACATACATTGTAGAGTGCATGGAAAAAAGTTTAAAGACAGGAGAGGTTATATGTCCTTCAAAAGAATACTAGCTGTAGGAGCTCATCCAGATGATGTCGAACTAGGGTGTTCAGGCACACTGTTGAGAATGATGCAAGAAGGCGCAGAAGTTGATATAGTAGTATGTCGTGATGATAATGCACCAAAACCAAGTGTGTGGAGAGATAGAGAAACAATGCAAAAAGAATATCAGTCAGCGGAAAAAATGTTTGGCTTAAAGTTTAATATTTTAAAAAATCCCACCACAGACGACGGGAGACCTGTGTTTGAACACAACAGTGTTTTTGTTAAAATGCTAGACGACATTGTTCAGTCAGCCAAATATGATCTGATCATAACACACAGCCCGGGAGACCATCATCAAGATCATCAAAATACTTTCTCTGTTGTCAATTCCGCACTGAGGAAGTACCAAGGAGAATTTTGGTTAATGGAAGGTGGCCCATACAGTAATAAAAATCAGCAATTTAAACCAAACGTGTTTGTAGATATATCTGCACAGATAGATAAAAAAATTAAATTAATTAGTTGCTATGACAGTTACTTTTCGGCTACTCTGTTACATAACATAAAAGGACTAGCGGCTTATCGAGGACAGATGCTTGATGTAAAATATGCTGAGGCATTTGAATGCAAATGGAGAACAATATGAGAATATTAGTACTAGGCGGGTATGGATTTATTGGCAGTCATATATGCCAAAAATTAAAAGCACAAGGACACACAGTAGGAGTTGTAGACTGTTTTCATCAATACTTTACATTTCCTGATTGGGAATATTATCCCGTACTTGCTCAAAGAAAAACAATCGCACAACCTGATAAAGAATATGTTGGACAAATTGAAAACTTCCATTTTATGGACAAAGCGTTTGAAGACTTCAATCCAGATAGAGTTATTCATGTAGCAACGTACCCAAATGCAAGAATGGTAAAAAACAATGTGCTAGATGCAACTAACAACATGGTTACTGCTACTGCATACATATTAGACCTATGTGTAAAATATAAAGTTAACAAAATTATATATGCTTCTAGCAGTATGGTATATGGAAATTTTAATAATCAAATACCAGACGAAAATGTTGTTCCGAAACCAAACACACTTTACGGTTCGTACAAAAGACAGGGAGAAGTCATGTGCAAGATATGGAATAGAGAACATGGATTAGATTATGTTATTATGAGACCATCAGCATTGTACGGAGAGAAGGATGCCATAACCAGAGTAATCAGTCAACTGTTAAAAAGTGTACTAACAACAGGTAAAATGTTTGTGCAAGGACCAGAAAACAAGTTAGATTTTTCAAATGTACTAGATGTAGCAAAATATTTTGTACTAGCTTGTACTAACGAGGTTAGGAATGAAACTTTCAATTGCACTAGAGGTAATGGAAGAAAACTAATTGAAACCGCTGAACTGATAAAAAGTAAGTTAGGCATGGGTGACATCATTACCCAACCGCATGATTCATTCTATCCAAACCGAGATACGTTAAACAGTGACAAAGCAAAGACTATGCTTAACTTCAGTCCTCAAATTGATATAGAAGAAGGTATACCAAAATACATTAATTGGTTTATGAATCAATCTTTTTATTTTGATAATTTAGATATTAATCCAAAGTTTGTGCTGGGTACAAAGTTTTAAATTTTTTTTAATCCATTCATAATCATACGAATACATCAATCTCTTATAATCATCTTTGTATTTTTTATAGTGTTCTTTGCCGTCCAGTGCACCTCGATATATCCATTGAGCATTGTCGCCTTTACCTAGTGTACTCCACTTTTTAAGTCTATATGTGGATTCCACTGTTGGTTTCATCTGTAGTAATTTTATAACTTCTCTAAACGATGATCTGTATGCTAATAATGGTGTTTCGTTGCAGTTACTGACTGCAGACAGTATTGGAACAGAATGGTGTGCCTGAGACATTGTAAAATCTAAACCAGGACTACTTGTTTTAAATACTAAATTTTTGTTGTAAAGTATAACACCTCCCCATCCATATCTTAAATCTATCACAGGAATGTAACAATCAAATATGTAATGGCAAGGATTCCTTAACCTATCCGGCTGGAAAGAAAAATCAAATTTAGGGTCTAGTTCGCTTTTAGGAAAAACTGCAAAAAAATAAGGAGTTTCACTCATTATTGCCGCGGACATATATGCCGTTGTCTGTCCTTGTATACCTTTGCACCATTTGGCCCTGGGAAACTTTTCTTTCAGCTTGTTATATCTCTTTTCAGCACTAGGTTCGTCATAGGATATAAAAACTATATCCATTGGTTTTACTTCATACTCTAGCTTATAATTTACACTTCTTTGTATGTCGTAGAACTGTTCTATATTGTCTTGCTTTGGTACTAACATGATATCTTTTGTTTTGCCCCAAGAATACATCTTCACGTCTTCCCAAAAGCTAGGAAAGAAGTTTGGCACTTGTTCGGGTGTTAAAGATGCATTGTAAAGCCACGTGTAATACTTTTTATTTTCATGATATGCATTTATTAGATTGTCTAACTTAAATGCAACTTTTGTTATTATATCATGATACAGATTATTGTGAGCATGATAATTAATATCTTTAAAATCTCTTAGATGTTTTATGTTGTACATCTGTGCTTTAAATTGTTTTGTTGGTATTAAGAATACATTTCCTTCTTTGTTTGTTCCACCTTTAGGGTGTGTGTTGTACCAAACATGCATTTGATCTTTTTCGTGCTGTTCGGGAATGTAGTCCATGTCCATATTTTTCATGTTTACGAATCCTGAGAAGAACCAAAAGTACTCTGTATTAATATCATCGACCACACTTTTGAGTATTTCAAAATAACTGCCTACAAATGGTACTACTCTAGTCGTTGCAAGAGGACTAGGAAAAAATTTTGCATCTTTAAATCTAACCTGTACACTATCAAATGCCATAAAACTTTTTTATCCTGTTACAAATATAATCAACTTCTGAATCTTTCAAATACGGATATATAGGCAAACTTAAACACTGTGCTTGTATAAGTTCTGCCATAGGATAGTGATTAGTCATTGTTTTGTCTAGAAGATAAGAATAATGAATTGCTGTTTCTATGCCATAATTGGCAAGATAACTTTTTAATTTGTTTCTTTCGTTGCACATTATAACGCACTTATGATAGCTAGGAAAAACACCTTTCTCTTTTTTAATTAAAAATTCAATACCTTTTAATTGTTTTTCATATCGTTTCTGTATGTGTTCTCTCATTTTTTGCAAAGAATCAAATTTGTCTAGTAATAGTGTCAATTGACTTGCATGATCTTCACTCAAAATACTATTGTATCCGTGTTCTTCAGTTCCTATACCATGCTTTCTTAAAGGCTTCAATTTGTCATATACATCAGCGTTATCTGTGAGTATCATTCCTCCGGTTCCAAAACATGGTAAATTTTTTGAAGGCGCAAAACTATAAACACTTATGTCTCCCATTTTGCCGCTAGGTATTCCGTGATACCATGCTCCTTGTGATTGTGCGGCATCTTCTATTAGTGGTATGTGTTTGTCATTGCAAAAATCTTTTAACCTTTGATACTCTGCAGGACTACCATACAAGTTAACATAAACAACTGCATCTAATTTTTTTGAATCTAAAGATCCTATACTGCCATATTGATCAACATCAATATATTCTAATCTGGCGCCTAGTCTTTTGATTGCTCCACCAGTTGCAACATAACTTAATACAGGACATCCTATCACTGAATCTTTATTCAATCCTAAGGCTTTCATAGCAAAATATAAACCATCTGTTGCACTAGCAACACCAACAGCAAATTTTCTAAGACTTTTGTCAGCAATTTTTGCTTCAAGTTTTTGTAGGAAAGTTCCGTCAACAACAATCCCTGTCTCCCAGGCTTTCTTTGCTCTTCTAGTTAACCGCCAACTAAATGAGTCATACAGTCTGTCAAGTCCATTAAATCTGATTTTGTAACCACTCATAGTAACTTATAAGTCCTTCCTCTAATTTCATTGTTGGTTTATAATTGCAATATTTTTTTGCCCTATTAGTGTTTAGTGTCCCTCTAATTGGATACAATAATTTTGTACCTGTATCAACAATTTTACTTTTACTTTTACATATCTTAACAATTAATTTTGCCGCTTCTTTTAGACTTGTGGCTTTACCGGCAGTGATGTTAAAACTTGTATTTGTATGTTTTGCTAATGCTACATCTATTATACCCTGTGCCGCATCTTTTCTGTACGTAAAATCTACTTTGTTTTTGCCATGTACTTTTAAAGTTTTATTATTCATAGCCGCCTCAAAAAACTTGCTTATTACTCTGTCTGGCAAATCGCCAGGACCATAAACACCACTTGGTCTTACTATTGCATAATCCAGTTTGTTGGTTGAACACCAAAGTTTTGTTAATCTTTCGCAAGTCAATTTTGCTTCACCATATATGTTGATTGGTTTCGTGTCAGCATCTTCACGTGTGCCATCTTTGTAGTGTCCATATACCATACTAGAACTAACATAAACAAATTTTTTAGTTCCAAATTTTGCGGCGTGCCATAACATATTCACTGTGCCATCTACAATTTGACTAACTCCTTCTACAGGATTTTGTTGAACAATTTTTGCTCTTGGATAAGATGCTAAATGAATTACTACATCTGGTCTACTTTTAAATGCTTGTAATCCAATTAAAGGCTTTCTAATATCTCCTGTGACAGTTGTGCCAACCTGATGCCAATTTCTTTGACGCCATTTTATTAAATTAGATAGCTGTTCTGGTTTGATTAGGCCGTAGGTCTCATTGTTGTCTAATACTGTGACTCGGTGTTTCTTACACAACAATTCAACAATTTTAGATCCAATAAAGCCATTTCCACCTGTTACGAGAATTTTCACGAAAATACCTTCACCCCGTACTTGTCTTCAAATGCTTGTGCGTCTGCTCGATTATTAACAATAGGCTGTCCTTTGATATTCAAACTAGTGTTCAATAATATGGGGCAACCAGTCCGTTTTTTCCATTCTGTTAGTAGTGCATGAAACCCAGGATTATCCGTCTTACGCACCGTTTGGACCCTAGAAGTGCCATCATGGTGTATGATAGCAGGAAAGTCTTTACCACGCACACACGCCGCTGTAAACTGCATGTATGGGGTATTTTTAACTGCTTTAGGCAGGGTAAAATAGTCGTTCACATCCTCTTCTAATATGGCTGGAGCAAACGGTCTAAACTTCTGTCTTCGCTTAATTTGGTTTACCAAATCTTTAACTTCTGGTCCTCTAGGATCTGCCAACAGTGATCTATTACCAAGTGCTCGTGGGCCAAACTCGGCTCTGCCATTGGCTACGCCACAAATTTTGTTAGACTCTAGTTCTTTGATGATTCTATCAACAGGATACTCTCCCTCAATGTTGTACCCTAAGAATGGATGTTTCCAATTTAAATGTTTTTTTTCAGAGGCCGCAATACAGCCTAGGCTTGATCCTGCATCTCCTGGATTAGGCATAATCCAAATGTTATCAAACATTTTTAGATTAGCTAATTTGGAATTAGCGGCACAGTTAAGAGCAACACCTCCACCAAACACAAGATTATGCTGTGGTGCCATTAAATTTTTTGCTGGCAGATATGATGCCGCCCTGTGCCATAATGTTGCTAATAGTTCTTCTGTAACTTCTTGTATAGATCTTGCTATGTCCATTACATCTGCATCGGGCATCCAGTCTCCTAGTCCTTTATGTAAATTTTTTGTTAATTTAAAAGGATTTGGACTATGAATAAAATCTCTGTAAATTTTGTTTTTGTAGATAGGCATTCCATAAGCGGCCATGCCCATTAAAATATACTCTTCTTCAGCTGGTTTCAATCCACATCTCTGTGTAAATGCAGAATACAATATTCCCAAAGAATGGGGATACCTAGTTTTTTCTTTAAGTTCCATTTTGCCATCTTGTCCTAACCATATACTAATTGTGTCCCACTCACCTATTGCATCAACTGTTAAAATCACACAGTCTCGGAATGGACTAGTGTAATAGCCTGTCGCGGCATGTGATTCATGATGTAAAATATAATCGTCTATCCTGTTTATTCCAAATTTTTGAATATGCTGTAGTGGCATCTCTTT
>Ga0180120_10000034_pt1 | contig 56445 bp, 59 predicted proteins | sample CPBDNA_3_FD_129677 | JGI IMG/M metagenome (GOLD analysis project Ga0180120, IMG submission 129677) | Freshwater to marine salinity gradient microbial communities from Chesapeake Bay, USA - CPBay_Spr_31_0.2_DNA (version 2) (version 2) | ecosystem: Environmental > Aquatic > Marine > Coastal ... | reverse complement strand
GAGATTATGAAAGTACAAAAAAGTTTCTTTTGGATTTTTATAATGATTCTGATAAACAAGTAAAGTGCGAACCTGTTTTGAAAATCATAGAAAATTCGTTGGTTGTCGGATTATTGACTTCAAGCAACCAGTTTGTCAAAATAGATCCTCCAAGAGAAATAAAAGACGTGCAAGATAACATTAAAGAATACGACGAGTATTCTCATTTTGATGTAGATAAAACATTAACTCAGCATGGTAAAGTGGATAGTGAACGCGAGAAGTTAACAAAATCGCTTATAGTTGAAACGGAATTGTATAACACATATGTGAACACCATCAAACATTTGTTATCAAAAGATTTGAAGCAAAAAATGAAAATACGTGAAATATTGAAAAATGAAAACTTTGAAGAAGCATATCCACAATTGAAAATTATTATTGATGAAATAACTTCTGAAAACTTCACATTTGTATACAATGATGATGAAATGTTTTTAACATTGAACAACATCAACCTTTGTTATGTATCGGATGAAGAAAATCGCGATCACTGTAGCGTAGATGACGAAAAGATAAAAATGTTGATACCCAAAAGAAACCTATATACGAAAGAAGATAATGAAGAAAAATATGTATCGTCTCTCACATTTGATTTATTAAAAAATGAAATTGTGAAGTATAATGTCCTAGATTCGCTTCTAAATGTATTTAATATTTCAGTATCTTATACGATATCAAAAACCGAAATAATATTATTAGAAAAGTTTTTATTGAAATATTTTGAGAAGGTTGGTGAAAAAAGGAGCAAATACGTTTTACAAGGCACTTTTGAAGACCTAAAACCACAAGACCTTATCAATTACATTGAATCGCAAGAATTTGATTATGACGGCAAAGAGAAATCAGTTGGCGAAAAAGAATTTGAAGAGAAAGAAGAAGAACTAGAAGAGAAAGTAGTTGGCGAAGAAGTAGAAGAACCAGAAGAGAAAGTAGTTGGTGAAGAAGAAGAAGAACCAGAAGAGAAAGTAGTTGGTGAAGAAGAAGAAGAAGAAGTTAGTGAAGAAGAATCTGAAACTGAAGCTGAAGAAAAACAACTTGATAAAACAACAGAAGACGATAGTGGAATACTTCCGACTTTTGACGCAAGTGAGCTTAGTACAAAATCAGAAGAATTTCGGCAACAGAGAAGTTTGAATAAAATTACTGAAATGTATAACAAAGCTTCATCTATTAGAGATGAAAGTATAGTGGAACAAATAAATAATAACGCTTTGGACGAAGTTGAAATGGATAAAGGTGTCGAAGAAATGAAAATGGATGATGTTGTTGAGGGACACACTCCATCTGAAACATCTGAAGTCCACTCAGGAGATATTCTTGATGAATATACGCTGAATAAGATGCCAGAAAGCGACGTCATTATAAATTTTCCTAAAAAGGTGAAAAAACTAAAGTTGAAGGTTAAAAATATAAAAGGTGTTGTAGACGGAAGCGAAGTTGATGATGACAATCCTGAATATAATGCGGGTTCGCTAGATAGAGAACAAAGTGAAAAAAATATAGAAATATACAAGTCTTTCTATAACAGCGAATGTGTAGCATATAAATATACAACGCAATATTGGAGGGGAGGTAAGTTCCCCCCAAGAAGCAAGTGGTTAACGTTTAACAAGAAAATAAACAAGTGTAACTTTAATCTTTTGATTTTCATTTTGAAAATGCATAATTTTAATAGATTTCAAAGTGTAACTATTGATTCAATAAAAACTACATTGATTAAATATTATGAAGACGTGATATTTAACTGCAAAGTTACTGGTAAGAGTGATATGAAAAAACAATGTTTGAAAATGCTGGAAAAAAAATGGAAAAACGAGGGTAAGGGTTTCATTGATCTCAAAAATACATCAATCGAAACAATCATAAAAAATGAAGGTTATATTTTGACAAATGTAGATCTATTGTTATATGCTTATATGAAAAATATTCCAATTGTTATTTACTACGAAAGTAAAGGACAGGTAAAGATGACCAACTTCAAAAAAAATAATGAAAACCGATTTTATTATTTAGTATATTACTCTTCCAGAACAAATGATTTTTATCTTACCACGCATGCGAAGAAATTGCGGTTTGACTTGGATGAATTGGGCGAACAAATTTCTAGACCTTTGATAGATAAGGCACATGAAGATTTCTATTCTTATTTATTTAGTTCATTCTAATAGTACAATTCTTCAAATATTTGCGTAATTTTTATGATAAATGTAATGGATTTATCATAAAAAATAGTTTATGTCAAAATAAAACATTCTAACATATTTACATATATTCAAGGGAGAGGGTCTTTATATTATATATCTAAGTTGTAGTCATTGTCAATTATCTTGTTTTTTGATATTGATGATAGTGTAGATGCTGTCTTGAGATTTTCAAGTGAACATTTGTCATTGTTCTTGTTATTTTTCTCTTCTTCCAAATTCATAACTTCTTCAGGTTCCATTAGTTCATCCGCATATACTTCGTTATTTTCAACATCTTCGATTAGTAAACCAAGTTCTTCATTATTTTTCTTGAGGAGATCATTATCGATGTGAATTTGGAATGATGATGTTCCGTAATATCCTTCTTGTCCACACATTACATTTGCGGAAACACCTCGCATATTATCCAATTCGCCATGACGCGCTGCTTGCAAGAACATCTCGGTCGTCTCTTCAAATGAAGCTTTAGCGATTGGACCAATATCATCTTTATTGATTCCGTGGCGAAATATACTGACCATTTTGTGATTACACGTCATTCTATCACATAGTAGGTGAATATGGTGATGATTAATATATGTGCTATCAAATTCCATAACTTCTAAAATTTCGTTGAACAAACACCTGCGCGCCGCTTCAATCCCTAGTATATTTTTCATTTCAATGATATCGTTTGAGAATGTTTTGTTCTTGTCAATGTAATCTAGTTTCAAAATATCGCTAAGATTTGTTCCAATCGTATCAAGAACGTACACCTCTTTCTTGTCAAAGTCTCCTGTTTCATGATTCATTATTTTATAGTTGTTAATTTTTCTGAGATTGACCTTTTCAATGTTTTTAGTTCCGCGAATTACAAGCTCATTCAAAATTTTGTCCATATACGTTTTTACATAATGAATGTAATCTTCTTCAGTAAATATGTCTTTATTCTTTGATCCTCTTTTGCTGTCAATATTAACGCGGATTCTGAAAACAATCTTATCGCTGTCATTATAATCAGTGTAGAAACACTTAATATTATTGGAAGTTCCTTGAAGTGCTGGACATTCTGTCTTCAATATATAGTGAACATCTTCATTCGTAATATTCATGTCAAACATTTGTGTACCATTCAGTTCTAACCGGATGATCCAATTATTTGTTTCGTCTAGTTCTTCATCGCCATCTTCACCATCTTCTTCTTCCTCGTCGTAACATTTGCGAATAATGTCCGAAAATTCAACATATTCCTTCATTAGTTTATCATCTTCATCGATCAGCGATTCAAATTCTTGTGGTTCATAATATATTTCGGCTTTATTTACAATATTAATCAGTCTTGTATGTTCTATTTTTGACGCAATATTATAAGAAGCGTTCGCGTCCATACTTGTTTCTTGGTCTAAATAAATTGTCAGAGACGGATTTTTGGGCTTTTTGGTTAGAGTTAGTAGTTCTTCAATGCGAGGAACACCCCTAGTGACATTAGATTTGCTGGAGATACCAGCAAAGTGAAAGGTATTCAACGTCATCTGTGTAGTTGGCTCACCAATACTCTGTGCTCCTACCATGCCAACCATTTCGCCTGGATTGACAAGCGATTGCTTGTAAATATTAATAATACTTTCACAAAGGAACACAATCGCGTCTTTGTGATATTTATGATTGTGAATCAAATTATAAGGATTCATGTAGTAAGTGTAAGCAATCTTGAACTTTTCACATGGTTTGAATGTTTGTTTCAATACATCATATTTTCTCTCAATAATCTTGTAGGCTTCAAGTGGCGTAATGTTTGATAAAGAGTGGGTTGTTATCTGAAAGTGGTTTTTTACTCTTTCAATTATATTGGTAAAGTGAACCGGTAAATATATCTTATTTTCATCTTCATTATTGTAAACATTTATGACCATTTCATCTCTCTTTCCTAACAAATATTTAATATCTGTGAGACATTTCTCCTTCAGCTTTTCTTTTTGTTCCTTGAACTTAGACAGCGCCTTGCTATCATAAATAAGTTTTAGATGTGTATTTTTGCGAGACTGTTTTATTTTTGTATCTTGGAACTCATTCATAAATTCATAGCTATAGTTTTTGTAAATGTCGATTGTTTTATTATCAACTAGTTGAAATTGCATTGACTCTATCATTGTTGTATCCCAGTTTGTTCCGCCGTACGAAAACTGGATAACTTTATTTTTATTATTGCGAATTGTGTTATCATACATAACTTGAATATCTTCCATACCTTTAATGAGACGGCGTTGGATGTAACCTGTCGTGCTGGTCTTAACGGCTGTATCAATCAGACCAACCCTTCCGCCCATTGCGTGGAAGAATAGCTCGTCAGGAGATAAACCACTAATGAAGGAAGACTCAACGAAGCCACGAGCTTTGGGAGTGTCATCAAATTGTTTGAAGTGTGGTAGTGTTCGGTTTGTGTATCCATAGGGGATGCGTTTACCGTCAACATTTTGTTGACCCAAACACGAAATCATCTGTGAAATATTTAACTCATTGCCTTTTGAACCACTGGTTACGATGGAAACAAACCTATTTTCCTTGTCAAGTGATCTAATACCCGCCTTTCCGGCATCATTCGATGCCTTATTGAGAATATTATTCACCTGAGTTTCAAATTCTTCCAAATTAGACTTTCCAGTTTTGTTCTCGAATAGTCCAATGTGAACTTGGTCAATCAAATTTGATACTTCAGTTTTCTTTTCTTGAATAATGCTATTAATTTTTTGTTTTGTTTCTTCATCTGCTATCAAATCGCTAATACCTACACTGAAACCGGTTGTTTTCATATATTCAGTAATAATTGCCTGCAGATTATCAATATAATCTTTACAAGCTTCGGAACCAAAGTCTTTGCGAATGCGATGAATAATTCCTTTACTTGAACTACCAAATACACCCTTGTCGTGCTGTCCACGAACTATCTTTCCGTCGTTGATTTCCAGAACACGGTTTGACGTTTCAACCGATTCGTTGTCTGTAAACAAATCCGTTTTGTATTTCAAGCTAATGTTCGGTATGATTTCACTGAGAACTTCAAAACTAGAATATTTTTCTTTTTCGTCGTCAAATAGATTACAAGCATTGAAACAATTGGTTTTTACAAGCAAATTCATAGCTTGTTTTTTAGTAAATGATATATTTTCTCGCGTATAAAGGAAACTTCCGACCATTGAATCCTGGAAAATACCAACAATAGGTTTGTTGTTTCCTGGACTGATAATGTGATTTGGAACATTTGCCAAATATCTCAATTCGCATTCTGCTTCATCATTTTGAGGCATGTGCATATTCATTTCATCGCCGTCAAAATCAGCATTATATGGTTTAGTATCAGCAACATTCATACGGAATGTGTCGCCAACCGGCATCACTTTGACAATGTGAGCCATCATTGACATGCGGTGAAGAGTAGGCTGTCGGTTGAAAAGCACAACGTCTCCATCTAACATGTGTCGGTGAACAATATCGCCGATTTCTATTTTCACATTGTCTCGGTCAATATATCCAAGTGAAATCGTAATGCCATTCGGTTTTTCAATCAACTTGGCTCCTGGATACTTGTGTGGTCCATTTTTGACTAAATAACTCAAATATTTGTAGTTGAAATTTTGAACTTTAACTGGTTTTGTGATATTTTTTGCGATTTTCATCGGAACTCCTAGCTCAGAAATGGAGAGTTCCGGGTCCGGGGTAATCACAGAGCGAGCACTAAAATCAACGCGCTTGCCCATAAGATTGCCGCGAACACGTCCTTGTTTGCCCTTGTGACGTTCGCTTATGGATTTCAAAGCACGTCCAGAGCGCTGAGTGACCGGAGACGCGCCTGAAATATTGTTGTCAACCATAGTCGCAATATAATATTGCAAAACTTGAATCCAGTCGTCAATGTTTTTCTGATTATCTTGTTCACCACTCTCAGTCAATTGTTTAATTTTGTTGTTGATCTTGATAATGTTGATAATAATATGGGTAAGATCATCTTCACTTCGCTGTTGTGCGTCGTGTTTCACAGACGGGCGAACCGCTGGAGGAGGGACAGCAAATGTTTTACAGATCATCCATTCTGGACGTGACCAAATATTCGAAAATCCCATAAAATTGACATCTTCATCGCTAATTTTCTTGAGAATATTGATTGCCATTTCAGGAGTAATTTTTAGCGTATAACTTTCGGTTTGGTTGATCCATTCAGCGACAATTGTAGCAAAACCCTCTTGCTTAATTTTAGTTGCGCGCATGCATCCACAACCATTATCTGTTTCATCGCCACAACGTTTGAGTTGCGGATTTTTACAAAGTTCCAATACTTTTTGCCACCTTTTCGCCGCCGGGTATTTTGTCAATGATTGGTAGGTTTTCTTTGAAATTAACAATTTACCACACTTATTACAAACACATTTAAGAATATCAATAACCATGTTCAAATATTGAATGTAAAAGATGGGTTTGCACAATTTAACGTGTCCAAAATAGCCAGGACTATTGATGTAGTTCATACCGTCTGTTGGACAGATCATTCCAGGTTCGGAAACACCCATTCTCGGATCAAATAGTCCGCCAATTTTGGGTTTGATTCCTACATAAGTTTCCTTGTTTGTCACTTCTACTACAGAATATTTCTCTATTTCTTCAGGACTAAAGATGCTAAACTGTATCCCGATAATTTTGGACGGGTTATTGAACGAAGAGTTATCCATGTCTGTCTTATTATAACTTAGTATATTTATATTTATTTATTTTCAATTTTATTTTTGAACAACGAAAAATTCATTGACATTTGAAAATAAAATTGATTTCATTTGGATTTAAATATCTATACGTATAAACTACAATATTCAACATGCCAAAAAACAAGAAACGCACATCTTCAAAGCACAACGGCGACGATTCATCGTCTGATTCTGATAATGATGAAGAAAATGTTGTATTGAATCCAAAGGAATATAATAAATTGCTCCAGCAATTGTTTCCTTCTGATTACATGTCCAACAAAATACATCGTGCGTCAAATAAGTCTGGTAAAAATAAAAAGAAATCGCCGACAAAATCAACGTCCAAGAAACGCGATGATTATGAAATGATGTTTACAATTTTGCCACCATCTTCTAACAATAAAAAGAAGCGTCATAAAAAAAAAGTAGAAGAGAGCGAACGTGAAAGTGAAGAAGATGAGGATTATGAGACAGAAGAAGATGAAGACGAAGATTACGAGACAGAAGAAGAAAGCGAAGATGAAGAAGAAAGTGAAGAAGATTGTGAAGATGAAGAATCAGAAGAAGAAGAGTCAGAAGAAGATGAATCTGAAGAATCTGAAGAAGATGAAGCACAAGAAGACGAAGAAGATGAAACGGAAGATGAAGAAGAAACGAGTTCTGATAATTCTGAGAAAAATTCTAACAAAAGCGATAAACAAAATAAATCAATTAAAGAGAAAAGTGATATGAATGAATCTGAATACTACGAACAACTTTCTAAATTTATGAAAGAACTTCGCAATAATAACAAAATCAAAAATAAAAATGTTTCTAAAGAAGTTAAAAAATTTGAAGGTGAGGTTCTGAAAAAGAAAAAAAAGAGCGAAAATAATAAGAAGCGCAAGAATATCAAAAAATATATGGGGCTAATTTCAAATAAAAACACAATCAATGATCTAAAGTTTTTCAAAGAATCATTAACCTGTAAAGAGCAAGAGAAGATGATTGAAAGTCTTGAAAACGTTAGCAAACTGACAAGTGTATCAAAACCATATCGTATTCAGTTGCTGGAATCCGTACATATTCCAGATAAATTCAAAGCGGTTGCGATGAAAAAAATCAACACGATGAAGGCGATTGCGGAAGGAGGAGGAGAATATCACAAATTAAAGTCTTGGGTTGATACATTTATGCGGATTCCGTTTGGCGAAATAAAGTCTTTACCAATCACTAAAGATAATACGAAAGAAGAAATCAAAGAATATATTTCTAAAAGTCAGCAAATTCTAGACGACGCGGTCTACGGAATGAAAGACGCAAAAATACAATTCATGCAAATGGTTGCACAGTGGATTTCAAATCCAAATTCTATCGGAAATGCGATTGCTATCAAAGGTCCAATGGGAACAGGTAAGACAACCCTTATCAAAGAAGGTGTTAGTCGGTTGTTGAATCGTGAGTTTGCGTTTATTGCTCTGGGTGGTGCAACTGACAGCAGTTTTCTGGAAGGACACTCGTACACATATGAAGGAAGTACCTACGGAAAAATCGTTGACATTCTCATCCAATGTAAATCGTCAAATCCTGTCATATATTTTGATGAACTTGACAAAGTTAGCGACACGCCGCGAGGAGAAGAAATTATCGGTATTTTGACGCATCTCACAGATACGTCCCAAAATGACAAATTCCATGATAAATATTTCTCAGAAATAGATTTTGATCTAAGCAAGTGCTTATTCATCTTCAGTTACAATGACGAGAGCAAGGTCAATTCCATTTTGAAAGACAGAATGCACAGCATTGAAACAAAGGGATATGGTGTCCAAGAAAAGGTTGTTATTAGTCACAAATATTTGATTCCTAGTCTAGAAAGGGAACTAAATATGGAGGAATCTAGCATTGTTATTGGCGAAGATATCGTGAAATATTTGGTAGAAAAATTCACGGGTGAAGAAAAAGGAGTGCGTAACCTGAAACGCTGTTTAGAAATTATATACTCAAAAATAAATCTGTATCATTTGATGGGCAATGACTCCAAGCTTTTTGGAGAAGACATTATTAATAATATTGTATTTCCATACACGTTGGATAAAAATATTGTTGACAAAATTATTACGAAGAATTTAGAGAATAATTTATCGCACTTGAACATGTACATGTAGTCCAAGAAACTGACGAGGAACATCAATTGAATAGGTAACAAATAATTTGATTAAAAATGATAATAAATACAAAAGTATTATTTTTTATATGATATTTCCGATTTATCATATAAAACATAAAATACTAACAACTGTTATCGCACCACACGGAATTACAGATTTGATTCATGCCGCGCAAAATAACAATACCAAGCAACTATTATCCATGAATGCATTTTGCGTGTCAACCTCATTTGGATTATCTCAAAATGATGTCACAATGTTGGGGTTGAATGCGTTTTTTCTTGTGTCAACTCTTGTCCATTTTCGACACGATTATCGAAACACATTGACACCAAATCGGAATGAATTACAACAATATTCGCTCTCATTCATAACGATATTGTCTTTTATAATAAACCGAGAACTATTTTATTGGTATATGTGCTTTATTCACGTTCCAAATCATTATTATTTGAATAACAAAAATCTCAAAAAAAACCGCGCGTTCAACGTCACTTTTATTCTAGGGTTTACTTTATTGTTATTCTTTCTCGGAGAACAACAAATATTTTTTCAGACAAGTTTGTTTCCTTTTTATAAGGGTGTCGTTATCAGCCACGTTATTTACCAAGAGTTGTATGTTCATTCCACTTTATCACATTAACAACAACATTTATTTCCGCCGCGTGAAGATATAATAGCGGTTTCGTTTTGTGTCTCACACAAACATCCAGACGATGTTGTGTATGTATGTGGGCAACACTCTGGAGAAAATTTACTTGTTCCTAAAATGTCAATATCTCCTACTTTAGTTTGTTTTGTGGTTTCATAATTGGTGACTTGCGAAACAAATGTTTCCATTTTTAATTTTGTGCGATAAATTGAAATTGATACAATAATTATTGAACATAGGAGAACATATAGCATTTTCATTGTTATTTGTAAATACATTTGACTCTTAATATATATTTTACTATAATTTATTATTTCCAAAATAGTTTTTGATTGTTTCGTTGATTTTTAGCGCTTCTTGTCTGTAAAAGTTTCCTTTTGTTATAATATCGCAGGCGGAGTTATCATAAGTACAATATGCGCTTGAGTTACACTGTTGCACGTTGAAATCACTACATTTTTCACTTGTCTCAATAGAGTTTCCGCTTGTGTCATCTTCGTTTGAAATTTTGTATTTGAATACAAAATTCATCATTGCGTATGTCAAATACGTGTGGGCATATTCTTTAATGTCGCTTATAATGGCGTTCAGTTTATCAATTTCATTTTGAAGAGCGCTTGTATTACGCGACAGTTTTACATTTTCAATCTGTAGTTTGAACTCTTCATTTTTTGAGTTTACTTGTCTTTGCAATTGTAATACTCTCTCTCTTGATAACTTATTGTGTGTATTTATAGCATCGTCGGAACGTTGTAAATATTCTTGTTTGTTTTCTTCTAATACTTTGGAGAAATGACCATTTTTTTGATTGTTAAATTTAACAATACACTCGTTGAAATTATCAACAGTAGAATGAAATGAATTTGAATTAGGATTTTGTTTAATATATCCTGAATAAAAGATATACTTTGGATTGCATTTTTGTACTTCCCAATTATCAGATGCGATTCCGAAAAATAGTCGCGTGTAAAGTATGGTTACAATACTCAAAATGAACAAGACGACTAAAATAACATCAAAATAATTTGAATTTGAGTGAGATGTACTCAAATCCGATAATTCTTTTTTATAAAAAGTTTCTACATCATTATTAACCATTTTGTATACTTATATTATGTGTTTTTTTAATCCGGAGGAATTTGACATTTTTTTAAAGGTTCCCAAATTACTAAATTTCCAATTTACTTAAAAGGTTGTTGTCGGGATCGTGAAATGTATTAAATGAATTGTCTATTTTGTCTGTTAATCGCTGAATCTTGGTTTTTAAATTATTTATCGTGGTTTCGTTGTTTAGACTTTCATTATTCAGTTTATTAATTTTATCTGTTGTAACGCCCAATAGATCTTTGCATACTTGTTTATTATCTGAATCACCAGCAGTCAATTTGTTGATTTTCTTCAGAAGTTTTTTGTCAAGCTCTTCAGAATAATCTTGAATTCGTTTCTCTTGATCACTTGACACTGAATATTGCATACATTTTTCAAATTGCTTATTAGAGTTATCAGAATCAAATATGCTACTCAAAACCATATTTAATGGATTACAAGTTACACTACTCCAATTTCTGTTTCGTTTTAGTTTGTTAGAATTGTAACTTAGATATAGAGAAAAACAAAAAAATGTAATCAAAACAATCTTCTGGTTCGCGTAGTCATTATAAGAACCCTTGCCAGAATTGTAACTTAAATATATACAAAAACCGAAAAATAAAATTAAAACAACGCTATAAACTAGGTTCCAGTTAGAAGAACCCATATTATAAAATAGATTTATAAAAAATATATAGAACGATTGTAATATAACATACAGACAGACACACTTCATCAAAATTATGCGGATGATTGATGAATACTTTGAGAGAGATGAATACTACAAGAACAAATATGGCAAAAAAACGTTTTTACTTTATCAGGTAGGTTCGTTTTTTGAGGTTTATGGTATAAAGAACAATGATTTTAGCATGGAAAGTATCGAAGCATATTCCGAAATTTGCGGGCTAGCCATTGCAAATAAATCAATTTGTGTAGGTGGAAATTCTGGAGATCAGGCGAATATTGTAATGGCTGGATTTCGAGACTACATTTTAGATAAATATATTGAAAAAATCCAACCTCATGGATACACCGTTATTGTTTTTGTACAAGAAGAAAAGAATGGTGAAATTATTCGGTATGAGAATGGAATATACTCACCCGGTACAACATTTGTGGATAATGTTAATATATTGTCAAACAACATTTCATGTATTTGGATACAAAAGACAAAAACGACTTCTGTTTGCGGTGAAAAGTATATATTTGGATTAAGCAATATCAATGTTTTTAATGGCAGATCAAATTTGTGTGAGTATAGCGAAGTATATTATCATAATCCCACTTCTTATGATAAAATAGAGAAGTTTTTGAATGTGTATAGTCCAATTGAGACCATAATTATTCATAATTTGAATAATGATATTATTTCTTCAATTGTCGATTATTTACAACTTCAGAGTAAAAAGCATTATGTTATTGATTTAAATAATGATTCAAATGAGTTGTCGCTTCAAGCGGTAAATTGTGAAAGCCAAGTATACCAGACCGAAATCATCAAAAAATATTTTCCTGGCATGGATTATGAACTCTTTAGATACAATATAGACGATAAACCCATATGCCTACAAAGTTTCTGCTTTATGTTAAATTTTATTAGACAACATAACGTTTGTTTGATTGACAAAATAAGTGAACCATTAATTGAACAAATAAGCGATATGTTGATCTGCGCCAATCATTCTCTAAAACAGTTGAATATAATTGGTGAAAATGTAAACTATTACGATAAAGACGGTAAAATCAATGGTATGCTACCCATATTGAATAAGTGTATTACAAAGATTGGAAAGCGTGGTATGAATGAGATGTTGCTGAATCCGATATGCAATAGCAAGCAACTACAAAGTCGTTACTCAGACATTGATTACATCTTGAAAAAAAAGTATAATTTTGACGACCATTTAAGATTGATCAAAGACATTGAGAAGATAATGACAAAAATTAAACTGAAGAAGGGTAAACCGAGTGACATATATTCTGTATACGATTCTTCTTGGATATTGAATAAAATTTTTACCAAATTAAAGCAAGATAAAAAAGCAACTCAAATATTTGGGCTCACCAAATTTCCAAAACAGCATGAAAAATTCAATAAATTCATAGAAAGTTGTCTTAATATTGAACAATGTCGTGAAATGAATCATACCAATTTTGATAAGCAAGACATTACGCAAATAAGTGTTATTAAAGAAGGGTATAATAATAAATTTGACACGGTTGTAAAGTTACGTAAGGACAACAATGCTAAATTGGGGTCCATGTTAAACTATCTTGAATCATTGTTTGTAAAAAAAGACAAAGATAATAACTTCATTCAACAATATTACACTCCGAGCAACGAACTTTGTCTTTTACTAACAAAGAAAAGGGCGAAATCTTTGGAATGTTTACTTTCTAAGATAAAGCAGCGAGAATTAGTGACGGGTGATTTGTCTTTTATTTTCAATCTAGATGAGATTAAATTCAAGGATTACAATAAATCAAAATCTATTATGTATTCATCGCAGATAGATGGCTTGGTTTCAGATATATTCAATAGTAATAGTGACTATTGTGACATGTCGAATGAGATATTTCAAAAAATAATATCAAAAATAAGCAACGAACATTATGGGTTTATTAACCATTTGACGGAATCTATAATTTCCATTGATATCATAAATACAAAAATAAATTTGATTCAAGAATATAATTTGTGTAAACCAAAGATTGTAAATTGTGAAAATAGCTTCGTAGACGCGAAGAAATTGCGACACTTGCTTATTGAAAAACTAGATAAAAACGAAATCTATGTTCCCAATGATGTTTGCTTAGGAAAAGAAACCAATGACTTGGGTATATTGTTGTATGGGACAAATGCTGTCGGCAAGACAAGTCTTATCAAGGCGCTAGGAATAAGTGTCATTATGGCTCAAAGTGGTATGTATGTCCCCTGCGAGTCATTCACATATTGTCCCTATAAATATATTTTTACACGCATAATTGGTAACGATAATATTTTTAAGGGACTATCTACATTTGGAGTAGAGATGAGCGAACTGCGTGTCATTTTGAACAATTGTAACAACAATAGCCTAATTTTAGGCGACGAACTATGTAGCGGGACAGAAACTGACAGCGCACTTTCAATATTTAATGCTAGTATTGAACTGATGAGTGAGCGAAAGAGTAATTTTATATTTGCTACCCATTTTCACGAACTACCTCATCTGAAATCTATGAAGAAGATCACCAGCGTGAAGTGTAAGCATTTGAAAGTTAAATTTGATTATGAAAAACAAAAAATGTATTACGACCGTAATATGCATGATGGACAAGGCGAAACAATATATGGATTAGAGGTTTGTAAATCGTTAAAATTGCCACAAGAATTTATCGATCGTTGCTATGAAATCCGTAATGAATATATGGACAATAAAGACAACATTTTACTTTTGAAAACAAGCAAATATAATAAAGACAAAATCAGAAACATATGTGAGTTTTGTAATAAAAAGTTGGGGACAGAAATTCATCACTTACAATATCAATGTGACGCGAACGAAAATAAGTATATTGAAAATAGTTTTCATAAAAATCACAACGCAAATCTTTCGTCGGTTTGTAGCGAATGTCATAACAACATTCATAGTTTGAACCTGAGATACGAGAAACGGAAAACGATGGACGGTAGTTATGAGTTTATTTTGAAAAAAGGTTAGCCATATACCTGGCGCGGGGGTGCGTAATATTTGAATATTGAAAAAATTGATTTAAAATATTTTGTTAAAGTAATATCAAGAAACAAAAACAATGATCATTCCGGTAAAATGCTTCACTTGTGGTAATGTCATTGGTAACAAGTATTTGTATTATGTGAATAAAGTAATTGAATTGAAAAGGGACAAAAATTTGGATCATGAAAATATTCAATATTTAACAAATGAGGAAATGGATAAATTTGGAAAAACTAAAACACTAGAAAAGTCGGTTGAAGGGCAAGTGTTGGATGAACTAAAACTCACAAAGCAGTGTTGTAGGAGACACATGCTAACGCACGTTGATGTATTTTCATAAAATATAGTGACAATATATTATGAAAAAACGAATATACAGTAAAAAGACAAAAAAACCTTTGAAAAAAACAAAAAGTAAAACATTCAAGAAAAAAACGAAAAATATGATGAAAAAGAAACATTTAAAGAAAAAAACAAAAATTAAATCTACGCGAAAAAACAATAAGTCAAAAAAGCAAAGGAAAAAGGTTATGAAACTGGTTATGAAAGGTGGTGCTATTCCATTTTCTGAATTAAACCCATCAACCGTGATGGATCACACATTCCATGGTGTAACAGGTAGAATGTCGGGGTCGTTGAGCGATACTGCCCAAAGTGTTCCAAATAATTTATCATCTGGACCTAGTATTTTCGACCAACCATATTTAGACGCAACATCAGATGGCACCCTTAATGTAGCTGGCGACTCACCAGATACTCATTTTGCGACGCCTTAATTTGGTTTAAGACGACGACCCGAAAGAGGCTTGATATTGTATTTACCTTCTGTTGCGGTTTCAACATCGATTCCATGTTGTCCGCAATATTGAAATAGCTCTTCTTCTTTAGCCTTGAGTTCATCGTCAATCTTTTTTTTCTGTTCCTTTATCATCTTCAACGCGTCGTCAAGTTCGCTCAAACGTTCAACGAGTTTTGTAATATCGGACATATTTTAGCAAATGAATAATATAACTCATAATTAGTATTTATATTGTTTTGATTTAGAAATAAAACAACGAATAATTATTGTAGAATCCCCGAATAAGGATGTTTACGACATTCTTCAAATTGGTTGTTCCGGGTCTCGACAGCGGTTTCACTAGGTGGAATTGCTTTTTTTTCATCATGTCCATCACACTCCTACCACAAGTTTACGCCATTGTATTCTGTACCACCTGGGGGGTGTTTATCTCGTTCAACTTCGGTCCATTGCTTGACAATACTGCGTTCCCTCGGCTAGCCGAATCGCTCGAAATGAAGAATATGATTGCGTTCCACATCTATTACAATTTCCTTGCGCACGGCGTGCCTTGCCTGGTAACGATCTTTTTCCCCCCGAGGGGGGTGCAATGGTGGCATGGTGTAATTACGTCCACTGTTCATCTCAGTTGGGGAATGGTGAACTCGGGCGGCACTCTCAACCTTGATAAGATATACATTCCGATGGACACCAAGTTTTGGTTCATGATGTGGACGAGCGCGGTTGTTGGAGAGATGCTCGCACCGCTTCTGATATTCCCTGCAATCACGGCGCTGCACGGCGAGGGAATCCAATAGTGGGTGTTCTGTCGTTTCAACCACGTTCGAATATACCACGGTCTTTCGCTCAGGAAAGGATGCGTTTTACTGTCGTAGTTTAGAACTCTATATAGACCGAGAATTATCATACTTATTATTGTTTTGATTTAGAAATATAACAACGAATAATTATTGTAAAATATAATGAATAATAATCATTATATTTGTATTTCATCACTATTATTTCTAGTACCATCATTTCTTGCATTATACAACAATCACAATCTTTTAGCGTATAGTGGGATTGTGACAACCCTGGCAAGTATTAACTATTGGAGAAATGTTGAATATGGAACTAGACGAAACCTTGATTTAATTTGTTCAAGAATTATGATTACTATTGGTAGTAGTTACTATTTCTATTATAGTGATAACATTTATGATATAGTTTTATTTTGTTTTCTCGGAAAGATTCTTTCATTTTTGTATAATAATGGCCATTTTGGGAAGGAAATATGGTATATATATCACATGACATTTCATTTTATGTTAATGGTTTCAGCAACATTAACAATATACAAAATAAATTGTAAAGCAAAAATATTTTAATTAAACTTTATAATAAAATGTCAAGTAATATTATTATGGCTAAACATTTGAAATATTCGTTTGATATCAAAAAAATATGTTCACCCTCAATGATTTACTTTGTGATATCAGCATTCGCTCTCGGTTTATTAGGAATTCAAAACCTGAATGGAGATGACAACACCCTCTGTATTGGCACTTACAAATGCTCCATTGCTAGCAAAACAATGGTCCTCGCTTTTAACGCAATTTATGTATTATTTTGGACATTTGTTTTAGACCTTTTCTGCAAGACGGGATACAAAGAATTGTCTTGGTTTATTGTTCTCATCCCGATTCTTCTTATTTTTGTCTTTTTTGGTCTGATAATGTTCCAAACTCAAATATAGGAAAATCCCAAAATTATATATTTTGTGATTTTCATTTATAATATAAATATTACTTTATAGTAATAACATATGGCACAAATAAATATGGATGTCGAAAAAATACATTTTGATATAATCGATAAATACTTCAAAGGCAATTCATTTGTTGAACATCATGTGAAATCAGTAGACGACTTTTATGAAAATCAAATAAAAAAAACGTTCAATGACCTGAATCCAATCCAGTTTAATACCGGATATGATAAACGAGCACAATTATTTGAACATACAATGCAAATATACTTCGGCGGGAAGAATGGTGATGAAATACTTTATGGCAAACCGGTTTTATTTGAAGATTCTGAATCAAAATTAATGTTTCCGAATGTCGCGCGATTACGAAATATCACATATGGTGTCAGTATACATTGTAACATTGAAGTGGAATTTACTTCTTATTCAAAGAAACCTGACGGTAAATTAGATACAAATGATAAAATAGCAGACACTAAAACAATTAAAAACCACTATCTTGGCACATTTCCAATAATGTTACAATCCAACTTGTGTCTTTTGCGCGGAATGAATCCATCAATGATATACAGTTTAGGTGAGTGTAAACATGATTATGGTGGATACTTTATTATTGATGGAAAAGAAAAAGTGCTTGTTCCGCAGGAGGTTTTTTCAAATAACATGATCTATATTCGCGAAGTCAAAGATGATATGCACGATTATAGTGTGGAAATACGTTCAATATCAAACGATGAATCAAAGCCAAAGAGAACGTTAGCAATTCGTAGAATCATGCAAAAGGAAGAAGTACACAATGAGCAATTGCGAATCTTCATACCAAACGTTAGGCAGTCCATCCCGATTTTTGTCTTGTTCCGAGCGTTGGGACTGACAAGCGATAAGGAAATTTTAGAAACAATATTAGGAAACATTGAGACAAATAATAAGGCGAAGTATTTGAATTTACTCCGCCCGAGCGTAATGGATTCTATGGGCATCTATAATCAAATCGACGCTATTTATTTTATTTCTAGATTGACAAAGGAACAAACCACTGTCGGTGTTCACTTAATATTGGCTGATTATTTGCTCCCACACATTGGTGTGTCTAACCATATGTCAAAAGCGCACTATCTTGGTTATATGATATTTGAACTGTTGAAGGTGATACTTGGAGAAAGTCCAGCAACTGACCGCGACCACTACAAGTTTAAGCGAGTAGAAACAAGTGGTAATATGATGAAACAATTATTCAGCGAATACGCAAATATAATGTACAAACAATATTACTTGAAATTTGAAGAAGAATATTATTTTAATCAAAGTAGATACCAAGGAAATGATGAAGCTTCGCCGGAAGAAAGTTTCAAGTATTTATTTTTCAATAATTACAGTAAGGTATTTGAAGACAAGATAATATTTCAAGGTTTCAAAAAGGCGTTCAAGGGTAACTGGGGTAGCGCATCCCATACCAAAAAAATCGGCGTGATTCAACCGTTGAACAGACTTTCTTATAACTCATTCTTGTCACATGTTCGTAAATTAAACCTAAATATGAATGAAGGTGCCAATATTGTCGGTCCGCATTTACTCCACGGTTCTCAATGGGGGATCATTGACCCAGTTGATACGCCAGATGGTGGAAATGTAGGATTTCACAAACATATGGCAATGATGACAAAAATAAGTCATCATGTTGATGAAGGTCAGCTAATTGATTGGATGTTCAAAAATATGAATATACAGAAAGAGGAAAGTGGAAAATCAAATATTTTAATCAAACTAATAAATATTGAAAATTGCAATCTTCATGAAGTGGAAAAATATTCTGAAGTATTTGTAAATGGCAAAATCATAGGGGTGACAAACGACCCGCTAAGATTCAAAGAGTTGTTTTTATTGGCAAGGCGATGTAATTATATACCAATTTATGTAAGCATTTCATTTGAATACAGAGACAATCATATTTTTATTTATTGCGATGAAGGGCGTTTGATGAGACCATTATTATACATCCAAAAAAAGTCATTGAGTTATGTCACAAATAAACTGAGAAATTTAATTGAAAATGGAAAATTTACTTGGGAACAGTGTATTTACGGTAACTCAGACAAACCAGCAGAGGAGGTTTCTAATAACAAAAAATTTATTGACTTTTCGTTTGATGATATTTTAGAGGAAGGGAACAGCGGTCATGGTGCTATTGTAGATTTTGTTGATAAAAGCGAAGAAGATAAATATTTGGTCTGTATGCATGCGCATCATGTTATGGAAGGATTACAAACCAAATATACTCACTGCGAAATACACCCATCGCTGATGTTTGGTGTCATGGGTAGTCAGGTAATTTTCCCCGAACATAATCAGTTACCCCGTGACTTATTTAGTTGTGGTCAGTCGAAGCAGGCGGTTTCTTTGTATCACAGCAACTTTTTAAACAGAATTGACAAAATGGGTGTTGTTTTGAACTATGGAGAAAATCCTATTGTTCGTAGCAAGATGTTCAAGTATATACACGAAGAGAAACATCCTTATGGAGAAAATGTAATTGTTGCAATTATGAGTTATAATGGATATAATGTTGAAGACGCAATATTAATGAATGAAGGATCATTACAACGCGGATTGTTTCACACAACATACTACACTTCATACGAAGCATATGAAGAAACGAGCACTATAGGTATGAGCGATACAAATACAGTATTGAAGGATATAAATGATGAAATTGACATTGACGTGAAACCAGGATACGATTATAACCATTTGAATGAATTTGGTATCATAAACGAAGGTGTTGAAATGGACGATAAGAAAGTTATGATTGGAAGAGTGAGCTACTCTCAAAGTAATCCAGATCAACGAGTTGATTCTTCGGTGTTTCCGAAAAAAGGGCAGCTGGGCGTAGTCGACAAGACGTATATTACACAAGAAGCTGAAGGCAAGCGAATCGCAAAAGTTCGTATTCGTGAAAGAAGACTCCCAAGTATGGGAGACAAATTTTGTTCTAGGTGTGGGCAAAAGGGAACGATTGGCAAAATTGTTCGTGAAGCAGATATGCCATTCACAAAAGACGGGTTGAAACCAGACTTAATAATTAATCCCCACGCTATACCGTCCCGCATGACAATTGGACAACTCGTTGAAACAATCATGAGTAAATTGGGAGTAGATCTGGGTTATGTGATGGATTCAACACCATTTTCTACCGAATCCTTCAAAATTCAAAAGATTCAAAAACATTTGGTCAATAATGGAATGCATAGTTCTGGTAACGAATACTTGTACAACGGTATGACAGGAGAAATGGTAGAACACTCCATTTTTATGGGACCAACATATTATATGAGATTGAAACATATGGTAAAAGACAAAATAAATTACAGAGGTAGAGGTCCGAGGAGTCTTCTTACCAGACAAACCAATCACGGTAGGGCAAATGATGGCGGTCTTCGCATCGGCGAAATGGAACGCGACGGCGTAATTGGACACGGTTGTTCTCATTTCTTGAAAGACTCGTTGATGGAAAGAGGCGACAAGTACAAGATGGCGATTTGTACTCACAGCGGAACAATCGCAATATATGATAAGGAGAGCAATAATTTTTTTAGTCCGCTAGTTGATGGACCCGTTAAATACAACCCCGAAAACAAAGAACAGTTGACTGGTGTGAAAATGACTGAATTTGGAAAAGAATTTACCATTGTTGAAGTACCTTATTGTTTTAAATTGTTACTACAGGAATTATCATCTATGAATATTCAAATGCGATTAATTACAAATGAAAATATTCACGAGATGAATGTAAGGAATTCTATCAATTATGAAGCCGCGGTTCATGCCAAAAAGGAGGAAATGTCTGTCATGGACATTAACGTGGACGAAGATGGTGAAGGTTTAAAAATCGTTCCGCAGGATTCGTTCAGAGACAGAATGAATAAACATGTCAATATTGATCCTTGGAGTTTTGATGAAATGAGCGATGCTTATCATTCTATTATTATGGATGAAACGGGTGAACCGACCGAAAGTATTTTTACATATGACGAACGTCTTGAAGGTCAATCGCCAAAGTTTTTACCAAAGGGGTGGAGTGAAAACGACATTGTAAAATACAATATATCGCCATATATTTTGACTGAAAGTTTGAAAATAAACAAAATCCCAAATAATTGGAGCATTCTCGTGGATAAAATCAGGCGTTTTAACGAATCTAAAATTCCAATCAACAAACCAATCGATTTGAATGAATATGATAGTGTTGAAGATAACTTATCTCAAGTAAATGGCGACGAACCACAAGATGGATTGATTCGTGCTGAAAAGGATATGATAGTAAACGAGCCATGGATTGTGAAAGAAAGTAAAAACACTCCAGGAAAATACTACTTCTTTAATACACAAACTAAAGCCATGGAGTGGAAGATGCCATTTGATATTGTGAAGATTGAATCTGTTTATGATAATAATGAATATCTTCAAGAAGGACGCGCAGAAGACACAGAAGACGCAAACACAACATATAACTCCCAAACATCAATAGTTGAAACTGGAAGTCCTGCGTATCAAGGCGAAACCAATCCGCCGACATATCGCGTTAAGAGTGACGAGGAGGTGAAAGGAGAAGAAGTAGAATATAAGGGTTCACAAAATGCCGAGCAAAAAAATTCGCCGCTCCTGATTAAAAAATTACCTTAAATTATAATTCAGGAAAAAATTGATTTAACCATTTTAATATGTTTAAGATATATAAAACCATGAGCCTTCAAAAAAGCAACACTCTTAATGAAATTTACAATTCTAGAAAAACGCTATTGAAATATTTGAAAAATCTGGGGTATGACACGTTGAAGTATGAAAATTTTACGATTGCAGAAATAAGCGCTATGGAACAGGCAAGCAATGAGCAAAGTTCGCAAGCATCAATTAGTCAACTAAATTTTGAAGTAAAATCCAAGAAAAACGATAAAGACGAAGAAAAAACTTGTTCGGTTATCTATTATGTTAACAAATCTATGAAAAAGGCAGTTTTACGAGATGTTATTGATGAATACTACGATTACGATGATAAAGACAAAAACCTTTGCTCGTTAATTGTTGTAACCACAAATGTCAACGATACAAATATGAACATTGTTAGAGAAATGTGGGAAAAGTATGGTTTGTATTGCGTCTTGTATGATCTTGCGTCATTACAATACAATGTGATTGAACATGGTTTTGTTCCAGACCACGTAAAATTGACACAAGAACAAAAAGAAACTGTTATGAAAAAATACAATATTTCAAACGATTCGCAATTTCCAGAAATAAGCATGTTTGATCCTGTAGCAAAGGCAATATTAATGCGACCCGGTGACTTATGCGAAATCACGAGATATGAAAAGATTTCATTCAAGAATACATTTTACAGAATCTGTGTAATTTAAATGTGTGTTTATTATAATTGAATAATGGAAGGAAACTTTGTTTCCGATATAAGTGATGTTATACTGACACACTACGAAAAAAAGGAGTTTGAAGAGATTTACGATTATATTGATGCCAGTATTAATGACCTGAACTCTTCTATGAATACTGATTCAGCATATCGTCTCCAACAAGATATTGCCTTTTTGAATACCAGTTTACTGAACGATATTTCAAAATATGTGAATTCAAAACATGAATCTCCCATAGAAACTAAACAAAAAGACACATACGAACAACAAAGTAAATCAACAGAAATAAATTTAGTCCATAAATATTTTTATTTGATATTTAAATTACTTGTCGTATTTGCACTCATAGTCCTTGTTTACATGAAAATAATAGCATCTAGTTCTGATTCGGCCCCACAATTATCTGGAAAATCTAGTTTGATATATTAAAAGTATACACATTTTAAAAAATATTTTTTATTATATAATGAGTGAGATTAATAACGCTAATATTGATATTGTAGATGCTTCTCTGAATGCTTATCAAGGTTATATAGAACAGATTGATGCGTGTATGAACAATCAGAATACTTATAATAATTATGAATATTTATTAGATAACGCTAACGGTGTAAAAAACGATATCTCAACATTTCTACAAGATCTTGAATTTATCACACCCGTTGAATCTGATATTGTTAATCTGGACGCTTCTTATAATAAATTTTATCAAGATTTGAACATATCTAACGAGACAAACCAAGAACTACAAACATTGGTTTCAAAATACGAAGCGACTGACGCGAAATTATCAAATGCGAAGAAAACCAATACATATTCTATGTTAATGGTATGGATTATTATTTTCTTGTTTATTGGCGTTGCGTTATTTCTTAGCATTATTGAAGATAAGAAAGACATGAATATATTTTCAAAATCAATATTGGTTTTATTTTCATTGGTTGTTTTCTTCTATATTGTTAAAAACCTAAAATTTTACATTGAACAAAATATACAATAATATTTATCTATTATATATAATATGTCTAACATTACATATGATAGAAATAAAGTAGAAGCATTTAAGTCGGCATTCGCGAATTATCAAACTGCTAAGACATCATTCAAGGCAAAAATGGAACAATTTAGAGAAGTAATCGTATTCATGGATGGAACAAATATGGATGGAACAGATATAATTCTTGCGCCGCAACAGGAGTCCATTCCCGAAGGAGATGATTATGTGATAAATGATAAAGGTATACTTATACAAACACAAACGCAAACCCCCGGTAGTTACGATAGTTCGGTCAATAGTGTTGTATATGTTAACGGAGGTAAGGCATTTGTCACGGATGTAGAATATCAAGCGGGCAATGTTGCATCCGTCGCCGAAACAAACAAACTATATCAAGTTGGGTTGGGTGACCTTAATTATGAATCCACTGAAGAAAACAGTATCCGAAAATATTACAATATAGATATTGACCCCGAGATCACAATTTCAAGCGATTGTAATATGGACAATTTGTTTCAGTGTAGTGCCAGAGCAAAAATGAAAAATAAAGCATATTACGGTATTGAAGGAGGAACTGATAAAAATGGTACCCCTATTTGCGATTGCTATATTTTTGACGATATTCCCGATAATGAGGTTACTGATAGATTGAGAACGGTAGAGTTTAACGATATTCCCACTGCGTATTTAGCAACATTGATGGATGGAAGTCTTTATCAAATAAAAGAGGATTCATTTAGTGATAATTATGATGGTTTCTATAGCTATAGTAGTACCAGTAAGAATAATAAGATTACCAGACTAATTGATGGTGAGAAGGATGATACTTTGAACCCTTTTGTGGGAAATGGAATAAATACTATCAAAATAAATAAATTAGGCAATAACTGTTTAACCTAAAGGGTAAAGGGCTGCAATGTGATCAACTAATTATCCTTATTAATAATTACAATGCCAATAATTATTGATAAAGATAATTATATATATATTTAATATAATAACACTATGCCCTTTTTATTCAAAAATAAAGAGACTCAAAAATGGTTGAGTTTTGACAAAAATTCATCAACTTACGATAATAGAAGCATTACATTAACAGAATGCAAAGAGTGCGACGATAATACAGTGCCAGCCGACATGCCAGATTCTGTTTCTGACGAATATTTGATAAAGCAAAATGAGAATTGTATTTTTCCAGACAGCACAAATAGTTTGATTTCTGAGAATTGTAATAATTCCGACAGTGATGTCTATGTTTTGAAAAAGTTAAATGATTCATTTCTAGAACAAAGTTTACCAAACGCTCTTAAGGTTTCTATAGGGTTTAATGATAATAGCACAGCGGTTGTCAATGATAGTGTCTACAACTGGGGGAAAGAACTGACAACAGCATCTCATTATTATAAATCAGATGAAACAAAAGAAAATTCAGAAATTTATACTATAATAAAAGACCCACAACTTTATGAGGGCAACAACGCATTAGCCAATCCAAAATATAGAGACTTTATTACAAAAAATCTCGAAATAAGATGCAAAATGTTTCATGTCATAGAAGAATATAATTCAATTAAGCAGTTAGTCGCAAAAACAATATATAGATTGAAATATATAAACAAATCAAATATCGGGGATTTGACAGATCCATATGTCGACGGAATCTTGATGTTTATCAAATCAAGCGAAAACGAACTATCAAATTCGTCGTCGTCGCCACAAACAAACGACATTGTTGTATCTTATTTTGATAAAAGTAATTATACAGAGGATAACCTAAGCGAAACAAATTCGTATAATTTTTCAAGAGCACATATAGGAGCAATTGTATCCGAGGGTGACTCCGCTACAATCTATGGTTACATAAATACTTCGGAATATGGTGGAGGGGTCATAATTAAAAAGAACAGTCCAAACAAAACAGTATTTCGCGTTGTTCCAAATGACGGTGTAATTAATCGTATGGTTAAATACTCTTATCCTCCACGAGAAACCAGTATATCCGGAGCACTTGATGTAAACATGTCGAGTTTTCTGAATCCTAAGAAAAAAATGATTGTATCGTCAAATAACAAGGTTATTTCAAAAAATTTTCGCGATGAATCACAACAGAGTAACACAATATTCAATATCGTCCCAGTTTCTGAACCTTTTTCTGTAATGGAAGGATTTTCAACCGATTCTATTGGCGATAAAATAGCCACATTGAATAATATGTTACAATCATCTACGTCGTTTGAAAATATTATCGTCTACATAAAAAGTGTGCTAAATTATATTTACGAAAATAATGGGAGCGACGCCTATAATCACATTGTAGTAAAGTACGAAAATGATTTGAAAAATATAATGTATTGTTTTGATTATGCCAATGGACTATATGCGAATTTATCCCTTTTACACAAAAATTTTACCGAAAATTATTTAAAAATTGGATTGAATAACGTATATGGGAATGCAACAAACAGCGAAACAATGATGTTTGCCGACGACCTTGCGGATGCGGTGGTAGATCAATTAAACAAACTAAGTACCGAAATCGCAGCAACCAAAGATGGTTTCCAGGAGGTTTATAACCTCTCGCTTATTGAGGTAAATGCAGATATATTATTCTTCCTAGTCGACATATTCAAATATTTCCAGAATAATTACAATAACATCAAAAAGCATGTGGATGTGTTTTTTGATTACAATTATGCCAAGGTCCACATTGATTACTGCAAGACAAAAGATTTCTTGAGACAAATTAATTTTGATTCGAATGAATTGTTCATCTATGACAACCTTCTCATTTTGAGCACAGGGACTTTAAAGCAACGCATTGAATACGGCGAAAGTTATAAAAATAAAAGTAAAACCTTTTTCGACATAGATTTTGGTGAAATATACAACCAGTTGTTCGTAGACGCCACATCTGGATCGAGACCCTTTGTAAATACACGCATTTCCAAAATTCTACATAAAAGGCAACAAATCACATCACAATTTATTACCGGGAATAATGGACAAAATGGCGTTATGCATTATTATCATAATCTTTTGATTTCTCAGAAAGAATACTATAGAAGATTCTTAGAAATAAAGAACCAGAACAATAATATTATTTATTTTAAAGTCAAATTACCGAATACTAGCACTCCAATAACAATTTTTAAACATTGGAATACCTATGGAAAAACACTACAATTCGGCGACTCATATTTCTTTGCTATAATGAATTACTATTCGGATCTTGCAACATCATCTAGTAATGATAGTGGAAGACTGGCAGAAATCTTTTTGTCGCTATTTAAGAATTTGAGGTATTACAAAGATACCGGTGCTCTTATTCCAACTTTGGATTATTCTGATATCAAAAATGATAATCTGTATAAATATTATGAAAATAATCATTTTATTAATAAAAAGTCGGAACCAAATATAATAAGCGCATTCATGGATAAATATAATACAATGGCGAATGTAATTGAAGCTAACAGCGGCAGCCATGGTGGTGTCATATCTATTAATGATGAGTCGCTGAAAATAAGCGAACCGTTCAAAAATATAGAAGGCTTTGTTAATATTAAAAGCGCAAGTAAATATCACCCAAGCAAACCTTCAATTATCGCTGCACCCAGTGACAGTGGCACTGACTATGATACAAGTGTATTTGCCGACGCATTCCGTTATCCAGACCCAGATGGAACTAATTCATCTTCAACTCTGGTGGACTATTTGCAAAATAAATTTTCTGGCGGAAATTATGTTTCTAAAAACGCAACGTGCTATGACCCAGGCGGAAAGAAGACTGATCCAAATATTGAAATGTCATATTTTTGTGGACAAACTGGTCAGAATGATTATGACTCTAGTATCAATGATTTTTTTTCGCTATCGAAAGAGAACGGCGGGGCGGCTTGTAAATCAAGCACATTTAATGTTGATAAATCGGTTGAATTGGAATATAATGACGATAATATTAATAATAACTGCTATGTCATGTTAGGGATGAATAATAATCTCGTTTCTAGTTATAATACGTCTCCTGTTGTTTATGTTCCTAGGATTAGCAATCTTGTAGTATTTACTAATACAAACGGTGTTCAAGATTTGACAACAAAGTACACAGGTCATGATGTTGCTGGTAACACGATGGAATATTTACAAGATATTGGCAACGACGAACCCGACGATTCTAGTTATGTTTTGTACAGCAACCCACCATACTTTCGGCTATACATCAAAGGCAAAAAACTTAAATTAGATTACAAATTGGCTCTCGGTAAGCGAATTGATGGTGGCGGCGTCAACGATATGAAAGGAATCTTAGACCCCACGGTTGAATTGAGCAAGAGAACTAAAGTTGTACATCTTTATGATAATCAACTGGGCAAAAACGTTGGTGACAAAGTGAATAAAAGTTTGTACATAGATTCGGCGGGCGTCTCTCACAATATCACGTCCGGCAATTTAGACACAACAAATAATACTATCAACTCTAAATATTATGAATATGATGATTATTGTTACAGTGGGGTTATTACTGATGATGGTAATACCACCCCCGTTGCTAAATTTGAAACGGCTTCGGGTGCGACTGAAACTAATCTCAATGCAGACATGTTAAAAGACGTTTATCCTTCGTCGGGTTCTAATTGTGCCGGCAGTGATAGCGCCGGCACATTAAAGCTCCAAAAAAACGCATTTAACTCTAATTATGGTGCTTGTATGACAAACCCGGCAGATGTATCTATGACTAATATTGGTTATTACGATGCCAAACTTACACAGAATCCAAGCAACGATTTTAGCGATGCTAAATGTGATAAAAAACACGTATTTTCGGGAGCAGTTGAACAATTCAAGGCTGACAGAAATACATTCCGAGATATATTTGCAGATATGATTGAAAAATTCAATGAATTAAATGAGAATGAATTGGAAATGTTGAATGGAACCCAGGAGAGTATAGAAAATCTCAAAGAAACTATTAGCGAATACAATAAACTACATCTTAAGGCGACAGAAAACGTTGGAAGAAAAACAATAATAGACGCGCAAACAGATGACGCAAAAATTGTGTTAAAACAATCTCAACATAGTATGGCGCTTATGGGAATCGGAGCTATTGGTGCTACAATGCTTATGTTCAATTATATGAAAAAATAGTTTATATATACATATAATATATTGCAAATTAAATGGTCGCTGTAAATATTACAGATAATTTGGAGAGTGAACCTATTAATAAAAATCACGCATTATCATCATTCGATGTTCGCAACGAAATGCTTGATAAGATATTAGACGATGAGCTTTATAATCAGGAGCTTTATAATGGGGGAAACGGTAGTCGGTACAATGGGGTTGGTGCGGATATTTCAAAAAATTTGTTTAGTATTATTACAAAGTCAACTAATTTTGATGTATCAAATATAGATAGACTAGAAGAGATAGATGTGTCTAACATATCATTGTCGTATAACAAAACCGCTGACATGTATCGTAATCAAAAGGCGGTAGATTATTACGTCCAAGGTAAAAAACAAAAATTTGAAACTAGGAACAAAGAACTACTACAAGATGTCGACAATCGTATACGACAAAAAGAAATTTTTACATATTATTATAAAAAATACAACGCCCAGAAGAAAATATTGTTTTACATTGTTATTGCGTCCATTCTAACAATATGTTTGACGTATTTGAACAAAAGATTCAAGTTTTTGGTTACTGATACAATATTTATTTTGGCAATAGGGATTTTATTTGCGATTTTAGTAATTAATATCTGTGCCCAACTCTTTGAAATATTCTTTAGAAATAATATAAATTTTGACGAATATGACTTCATGTTTCAAAATAAATCCAATGTCAGTAATATTCTTGAGAAGAGCGACAAGGAAAATGAAAGAGAAAAATGCGACGCTGAAATTAAAGCATACCAGGGAAGATAAATTTAATATATAATATATTAAATTTATATATTAAAGATGAGCATTTCTTTACTAGGCACTAATTATAATAACTTTAAAGAAATTCCATATTTGAACGGAGGGGTTGATGTCTCTTCAACGTACATTACAGAACTTGACGCCCTCAAGACCCAAATAAAATCATCCGACAAATATTTAGATTCTACTGAGATTCAAGACGAACTAGAAGACTATTATAAGAATGGCTATCAAAGCCTTAACCTGAACGAACTAGAAGACTATATTGCTAAATCATTTGTAGAAAATGAAAAGCTGTCAAAAGAGGATTTGAAAAATAAACTTAATTACGCAATAAAGACTGAAAATATCCATAAAAATATAGTCAACAACAACACATATAATAATGCGCTTCAAAAAATGGTGGAGGAAGATATAGAACTGGATAAAGCAGATATAGATAAAGTGAAACAAATGTTACACAATAAAACAAGAAATCTGGAAATAAGTCAATATTACGACGAAAAGATGAAAACGCAGATAGGATTAGTAAAAACATTAATTATTATTTTCTTGATTTTGTTGACACTTACGTTGTTATATAAAATGAACATTTTGAACACTCATTTATATATTGCTTTGATTGGAATTGGATTAGCATGTATTGTAATATTCACAGTTGGAAGATTGATTGATATTTTGATGCGCGATAATATGAAATTTGATGAATATTCTTACATAAGATCGCATCATTATTTGAATAAAGGAGACAGCGATTACAAATCACTTGATGACGATGACATTCCATTACATCAGAAAAACGATTTGATAAGTGACAAATGTTTAAAAGTTATGAATGAATGATACCAGATATAATTTGAAATTTATAATTTTAAATATATATAATATAATGCCTGATTCTCTTTTAGAAGATTTATTGGCAGATTCTCAAACGAAATATTTAAAAGAGTCTTGTCCGTCTTTGTTTAATAGTTCGGGTACTCCTAATTTTTTATACAACAATATATTGAGTACAGATGAAAATATCGTCATACCAGATGGACTAAAGTATTACCAAATGGTAGAGACTGGAAATAACTATGTAAATGATTTGCTTGACGAAGAAGAAAAGTTCCTCACAGAAAAATATGGCGAATCGTTGTATAATTATTTCAAAAAGGAACGAAAGGACTATATAGATGCGAAAATGAAAGAGGTATGTTCGACGCTTGTTTCAACTGGTAGTAGTGGCAGTGGTGGCAGTGGTGGCAGTAGTGGCAGTGGTGGCAGTGGTGGCAGTGGTGGTAATGATTATACCACGCTCGTTACAGCACTCAGACAGCAATTAAATTCATACAGACAATCACTAATCACTTATAATGAAGTGAGTAAAAAAGAAAAAAAAAAATACAGAATTGGGTTTTTTGAATGCGAGAAAATTTCATTACAGAACAGACGCAATGGAAGATGTAGACAAGATTGACACTGCGATTAGCATTATTTATTATGTTGCTTTGGTTGGCTGTGTGATATATATAGGAAGTCAAGGTCGTTTGAATGTTAGGAAAAATTGGTGGGTTTATTTATTATTAATTTTGTTGCCGCTGATGCTTTCTAGAATATACGCTTTTGTTGTGACGCGTTTATACAAACTCAAGCAAACTATTTCAGAACAAGCTCCCAAAAATTCATTTTTAAATCAATTATAATGTATTCATTCTGGTTCGAACCCATCAACATCTGTGTATTCACTCTTGTAACTGAATCCAACCCACCCATTATTAGGATATTTTCCGTATTTATTTTCAAAATATGCAACAAGTTCTTTGCCGTGTGGTTGAGTCGTACCAGTATACATTTTTGAGAACCATTCTTTGAATTTTGATATAATATCTCTTTGTTTTACAGGGTGTCCATTTTTACTCGGATATGGATTGACCATTGCGTTATGAAACTCTAAAAGAATGTCTTGATCTTGGCGATATTTATTGGTGGATTCCATAACCATGTCTACATCAACAACGCGACCTTGTGTTTCAAACGCAATATCTACAAGCATCGACAACATCACAGGTGCCCAAGATTTGAATTTTTCATCTAATTTTTGATCAATCTTAAATTGATATTTATATTCTTCGGCTGGAAATTTGGGGTCTTTATAAGGTTTTGCAGTAAATTTAGAAAGGAAATCTACTTTGCGAAGACGTCTCCACGTACCATCATCATTGCTCTTTACATCAAACATGCAATTTGTACAAACTACGAGTTTGAACTGTGGAATAAATGTGACGCTGTCTTTGAAGAGCGCCCTACATTGAAGTGGGTCACCGCCAGTAAGTTCTTTGACAATACCCTCATTGATGCTATCATTTTTAGATGGTTCTTGCATGACAGCATAGCGTGTTCCAATCAAATTATAGATTTCCGAAGAAGTCCCTCCAATATTAGAACGTTTTTGTGTGACAAGACTAATAGGAACAGTCCCTTTGTATTCGCCTAGAACCATCCCCATTAACTCAACTAGTTTAGATTTACCATTTGCTCCCGAGCCGTTGTAAATGTTAAATGTCTGGTTTTCGTTTGTTCCTAGTAAAGTAGAAGCCAAATGTTCCCACATGTATCGTCGTAGCGACGAGTCTACTTGTCCGGTCTTTTCATGTTTGATATCGGGAAACAACTGGTTCATAAAATCATTGATTTCCTTAACAATATTTGGCTTGTTCTTTTTGTAATAATCAAGTGATTTGTAGTTGAGATTTGTTGATTTGGATATATAATCATCGTGTTTTCCACACCGATGCGTTTTTTCTTTGAAATCAATCACACAGTTTGTACATCCAAGCAAATATGAATTTTTGTCCAGTTTGTTATAAAAGTCCTTGTCCCAAAATAGTTCTTGACACTCTTTCATAATGTTGTTTTTAGTTACTGTCTTTTTTAACAACTTACAAGTTGCGCTCATTTCATTTCTCTTTTTTATGAAATCTTTCTGAGAATCATTTTGATTGTCTTTGAATTCGCCAACAATTTTGTTGCTCATATTATTCATTTTCATATCTTCATCTTGTTCGTTTTTTTCTACATTCAGAATCATATTATTTTGATTCGCAAGTGCGGAACTTTGATATGAAAATAGTTTTTCTTCATATTTTTTGTACATTTCTGTGGAGATTTTTAAACGAAGCGCGCTGCCTCGGTCATTTATTTCCCAACGATTATGTTTGAATTCATACCATGTATTATTTCCAATGCTAGCACATACATACTGGGCCTTGAACATTTGATGTAGTGTATTTGCAAGATCGCACTCAGTATTGTTTCGAAACGAATAATAAATATAGTAATCAACAGTTTTGTTGTATATATTTTTATATTCTTCCGGATTACTCATTTTACACCAATAAATGACCGATTTGAAAGTATAACCTTCACTGTCATTCATTTCTCCGTCTTCCCATATTTCTAGGGCATCGTTGTGGGCAAAATCAAAATCTTCGCTTTGACTTGAGAATTTCAGCCAGGTTAATATTAATTTTTCGTTTGTATTTTTCAAAGCCCAGCATACTCGTATCCATTTGTCATATGATCCAGACCCCCAATATTCTTCGGGGAGTGCCATAGTGTAATTGTGAATTTCTCTGATCTCATAGTCTGTATTCGCGTCATTAAACATCGATGTGATCATATTATCTAGATCATCCGAGTTTTGTATATCACTCAAACTATTACATTTGCTTTTGTTAGACACTTTTAGTTTTGTCTTTTTAGTTAGACCATCTTTTAGTTTTAAATATTCGTCTTGCCGTTCTTTTTTAATTTCAAACCGTTTGCAGTCTTCGATATGGCGAACACAGAAACACGGGAAGAATTTGTTAAAATCAATGTACTGAATATTTGTTTCGTTAATATCAATCGAATCGTTTTCAACTTCTGAAATAAACATATACTTGAGTTTGTAAGCTTCATTGCCGGGTTTTCGGGAACCATATAATTGCCACCCCGCATTACCTTTCATAACAGCTTCATCTACAACGCTGTTCCAATCATTTTGGAGTGGTAGGTCATCCCAAATATCGCCAATATTTTCAATAATATAATTTCTGAACATTAGTTTTGCCGAAAAATCAGCAACAATATCTACAATAACGTGGATTCCATCTTTGGTAACATTATCCAAGCAGTTTACATTTTCCTTTTCGAAAATATAGAATGAAATCGGTTTATTATTCAAATCATCAAACAATTCGTTGAATCCATTCATACACAACTCAATGAAATCGTTTATATGATCAAGACTATGTTGTTTTTCTGTTACTGAAGATTCATATCTAAAGTCTAGATCAATCGCCATTTTTCCGTTTTCTAACTGACGTTCAACAATATAGGCCTCTTTTTTGTTTTCAAAAACGTGTTTTTTGTATTGTTCACAAAACTCTTTTAGATTGTCTTTTGTAACATGGTATTTATTTCCAAACACATTAAGTTCAGCATCACCAATCTTAATGTAGTTGGCGGCGGTTTTGTCTTTTGTTATGAATTTTTTTAGATATTGGTCTAACGCCATGATTATGATATAGTGTGATATTTCTTTTAACCTTCATTAAGATATCAATTTTTTTGATTGTATACACTACTTAAAAAAACAACTATAATAATTGTAAACGTACCATGAATGAGTGTATCAAGCGAATAATTATTGATTTGAAAGACGTACAAAAATCACCGATTGATAATATTCATTATGTTCCGGATGAAGACAACATTTTGAATGGGTACGCATTAATTATTGGTCCACCAAATACGCCATACGAATATGGTAATTTTTTGTTTGAGTTTCACTTTTCTAAAAAGTATCCATATGAGCCCCCAACAGTAGTATATAAATCAAATGATGGGGTGACAAGATTTAACCCTAATTTATATCGTTCGGGGAAAGTATGTTTGTCTATTTTGAATACATGGAGTGGGGAACAGTGGAGTGCCTGCCAAACATTGCGTTCAATGCTCATTACATTACAAATGACATTAAACGAGATGCCGTTGATCAATGAACCTGGCGTGGATGAGAAACTTCACATGAGTTCTATTTTAAAGTATAATAAAATGATTCATTTCAAAACGTTGGAGTTTACAATTTTGCATTATTTGAAAAAGAATGACAAAATCCCAATTCAAAACCCCGAGATTATTGACGCAATAAAGCAACACTATAACAAAAACAAAAAAGACATTTTGAAAAGTGCTTTGAGTTTAAAAGAATCTCTGAAAACAGAGATTCTATCCATCCAAATGTATGACATGAAAATGAATTTAAATTATGAGGAACTATACAATAGATTGGAGACATTTATGAACAAAAAATTGAATTAAATTTATTTGTCATTTATATATCAATACTAAGATGGATTTTTGTAAGAATTGTGATAATATGTACTATATGAAAAAAAATGACGAGAAACAATTAATACATTATTGTAAGTACTGTAATTATGAAGACCCGAGATTAATTGAAACAAAAAACATGAAGGTTTATGAATATTGTAAAGAAGATAGTGGTGAAAATGTCATCATTAACGAATATACACGCCATGACCCTACACTACCACATGTAAAAACAATCAAATGTCCTAATTTGGAATGTGACTCAAATAAAAACGCACAAGTAGAGTCAGACGTTATCTATATTCGCATTGATGACCGCAAAATGAAATATCTGTATTTATGTTATCATTGTAATTCTAGTTGGAAGCCATAGTTAAAAAATTGATTTAAAAAATATATGAACAGAGTATAGTATCATCAAAATGTCGGACAATGAAAGCATTGAAAATGGCGCCGAAGTTGAAGAAGTTGAAGAAGTTGAAGAAGCTGAAGAAGTTGAAGGAGTTGAAGAAACCAAAGGTAGTGATGAAGAACCTGACGAGATATTATTAGATGAAAATCCGGTTGAAGTAGAAGACGTGGACACCGAAGGTGAATACGACGTCGATGAACTTCCTGAAAATGAATTAGACGAAGATGACGTAGAAAGTCAGGAAAACGAACGTCCCGAAGAAAATAACAATGAAGGTGGCGAGAAACCTTCAATCATTGTACAAAATAATAATGGTCATCAACAAGCAAGTGATTCGAGTGAAAGCGATACCGATGAATCAGATAGTGAAAGTGAAGACGAATACATTCATAAAGTTGATCTTGAAAAAAAATTACAGTACATCAAAGAAACTCACACACAGGAAATTTCAAAAACATACGAAGAAATGATCGCGTTGACAAAGATAAAACGTCAAAAGACCACAAATTCAGGAGAAGACCTTATTGTTGATGACAAACATACAACAGTGCCAATACTGACCAAGTATGAAAAGACACGCGTTTTAGGAATTCGCGTGTCTCAATTGAATGAGGGTGCGCCAAGATACATAAGTCTCGGCAGCGAACACACTATTATTGATAATATTGTGATCGCAGAAAAAGAGTTAAGACTAAAGAAATTACCGTTTATCGTGACGAGACCGTTGCCAAATGGAGAAAAGGAGCACTGGCGTTTAAAAGATTTGGAAATATTGTAGTTTGTTTGAATAATAAATATATGTTAAGATTGTCAAAAAAAAATATTTCAATAATTAAATATTGGAATATTTTTAATGATTAAGAATATTTCTTATTTGCTTGGCTATACACTCTTTTATCATGGACTCTATTATTGTCCTATTATGGAAAAATACTTCAAAGATGTGATTAAAATACTCCACATGCTATAGTTATTTTTTTTTGATGCGTGGTAGTTTGGTGCCTAATTTTTGTTCTAATTTGCTTATAAACGCATTATTTGGAATCGCTTTCCCACTCTCATATTGATTGATCAAACTAGTTTGACAACACATCATAGATGATAATTGTTTTTGTGATATTTTTTTACTCAACCGTGCCCGTTGAAGTGCTATTTTAAGTTCTGTGGAAACTTTCTTTTGCGGAATTATTTCATTTTCATATGCTTTACTTTCGTTTATTTTCTTACAACTTTTGGATATGGGGGGTAAAGATGTGGTTTTCAACACAACGGTATCCCAATCCTGAAAACACGTTTGATCTCTCATTTATATTGATGTCTATATTTTAATGCGATAAATAACACAATTAACATTTCCAACGATTCCCACATTGTGTGCACGTCACGAATGTAGTCATAGGTTCATCTGCCGAACGAGTCTGAAGTTGATAATATGTACATGCTTTCGACTTACATTTACCACAGGTAAAGTTATCAGTGGATGCTTCAATCTTCGGAAAGAATTTGTTTTCTAAGCGAAGCTTTTTATCTTGTATTTCTTGTTTCCACTTTTCTGGTAACAGTTCAACATGTGTCAAGAACGATACTTCGTGAGGTTTTATCACGTTTTGTTTCAGTTTTTCCACGATGATATCGTTTTTGAGATTATGAAATATCATCTTAAACTTGTTCATATAAATAATTACAAAATATTCATTGTCCCATTTTCTGACAACCTTCATTTCAATTGCCTTTTTAATTGAAAAGTTGAAAATGCTCTTCTCAACATTATTCGCGATTTTGTTATCTTGCACCTTGCTAAAAATATATTTTTTAATTTCTTTGCGAAACGCATCCGGGTTTGAAACAGGCTTGGCGTTCATTTTATAGTTCCTGTATTACAATAAACAAAACTATTTATTTCAATTTTATTCATATTCTTCTTCTTCTAGTTCACCATCCTCGATAATGAATGAGTCTTTATGATAGCCTTCCTTTGTATACTCGTCTGAACTATAAATCTCGCTGTCCATTGACCGTTCACCGTCGGAATCTCCAATATCTTCAAATCCGCCAAACAAATTTTCATACACGCTTGTCCATTCATCTATGTTTAGATCAACTATTTCGTCGCATTTTCTTTTTACGATACATAAAGAACCAAAATAAAGTTCTCTATCAATCGGTGGGGGAAACTCATACTTGTTTTCGCTATTCGCGCGGCCATTTTTTTTACCATATACTTCATAGCCATTTTCGGCATCCACTTTATCGAATGGAAAACAATATAGTTTTTCAAATCCCGACTCAGACTTGTAGTTACATAATTTGAATAGGTTATCGCCGTTTATTTTATGTTTTGTGGTTTTTTGTTCAACTTCACCGCCTTTGGAAATAAAAACATACTTTGTCATGATTTCTTGTATCTGAGTATTAATTGTTTTTATTATTTAAATGGATTTATACAATGTATTTTATTATTTGAAATGAAAGTGTACACAAACTCGACAATTAATTTTTCAATAGAGGACCACGAAACATTTGAAGAATCATACGATACTTATATTTATACGCAGAATGGAATATACAAGAAATACAAGAAACATTTTTTCCTTTGTGAATACGATTCGGGGCATTCAAATACCAAGAAAGTGATTCGCGGGTTTAAAGAATATCTTATTGAGGAAAGTGATTTGAAAATAAACAAAAAGAAGATTTTAACAAGTATACCATATCAATGTTATGTTGTCAATCGTTTTGTGAGAAGGTGTTTCCTTGAGAACGACATTGTTTTTGTCAAGGAAATAGATAATGATCATTTTGAATCGTTTTATTTTGTTATCAGTAGTGGTAGTCAGTTAGAACATATTGGTTTATATGTGAAATAAATTATCACAACTATTATAAATAATGTTAAATTTGAAATTTATAATTTATTTTATATGTTTCTTCATTGTTGTGCATTTTGGGCTTCATTTTTTTGATATTGATGTTTTTGAATTGTTTGAAAAACCGGTAACTGTTCCAAATACGAGTAAAGACGCGGCTACTGAAATAACAGATACCATAAGTGAATTAGAGAAAAGTATACAAGAACTTAAAGATGTTTCGAATATATAAATAATGAATTACAACAACTTATTTCCAAGACTGCTAAAGAATATTCCCAAGTTACCACCTGATTCATTTTGTTATGATTGTAAAAATAATGCAAATGATAACAAAAATAGTAACAGATACAATGATGAAGTAAGGTGTTTTATCCCTAGTGGCAAACGTCTATTACTTTGGTTTTTAAAACATGATTCGAATTACTATTCTATTTTATTGGATTATCAACACTCCAAAGTTGTAAGATGTCATTTTAAATACATTTCATTCAAAAAAATACTGGCTTCCGGAAATGGTACGATGATTTGGGTGACTCAGGTTGGAAGAGAATTAATTCTTAACAAGCTTATTTATTTAAAAGGAAAATATTGTAAACTAAGAACCGCGGGAGAACATATGGAAGCGTTAAGGTATCTTTTAGATGGTTATATTCACAATGTATCACATTCTTCATTTATTCAACTAAAATTGCCTGTTATAAGCAACACCAATTCAGTATTGTCTTTTGTAGGAAATTTAAACTATTCAGTTTATAATGTGACCTCAATGAAAAATAACTATAATATTCACGTGAATAATTTTCTCGCAGTTTTCTATTTATATTGCATTGATAGCTTAAACGATTGTTATAGCCTGTCTTGTAAAGACAAGAACGGTAATTTATTTCATTATCAAAACGCTTTAATAAATAATGTAGAGAGTAGTATTTTTACTAAAAATGTTTTGAATATAAAACACCAAAAGTTTGAAGATATCGAAAAAAGCGACAACGAAAACGAACATTCTCAATATTCAGACACGAACAATAAAAAAACCGGTGTTGACATGTATTGTATTTATGATAGAAACTATAATAAATGGAAACCATACAAGCTTTGTAAAGCAAACAATAGGTTAGATGATATCTCTAGGATAAAAAATCTTGAAGAAAAATCATCCCGTATTTGAAACCGAAAAAACATTATTCAGTATCTCATTTTTGTCGGTCTTTGCGCTTTTTTTTAAGGATAATTTGTTTTCATATACAGTCTGAAAATCGTTGTTATCTTCGTGGATTTCAGGATAAATTTTAGAAACTGGTTTGTCAATTACTAAAATAATACGGTCGTAATCTAACAATTGTCTATATTCTTGTATAGACAAATTTCCATAATATTTATTCAGGGTGTAATGTGGATTTGGGGCAAATTTTATCTCTTTTTCATAGTTGTATACTTTACCATAGATATAATTCAAAAGTTGATATCTTTCAAATTTGGTGTTATTGTCAATATTTTCTTTGAATAGATAAGACGCGGCACATTCAGGGCTACAGAAACAACCATAAACCTCATATTTACCCTTATGATACAAAGATGGAATAAAAATTGGTTCTGTTGTAAAATCGCAAGTGCACCAAAAACAATCTGACTTTTTGTTAATGTTGTTATTATTGTTATTGAAAAGCATCTCCAACTCTTTCAATTTAGTATAGATATTTTTTTTATTTTTTTGCTTTTCTTTTATGATAACTTTCTCACTAACATCATTTTCTTGTATAATTTTGTTTTCCACGCCATCGATCACATTGTAAACTACTTCTTCGTTATTAGAATTATTCAAATTGTAGTAACATTCGTTACCATCTTTTGAATATGCTTTGACTTCTTTTATAATACTTGTATTATAATTGATTTGCGAATTTATATTTTCAAACAAGGATTCGTTCAAATCGTTAAGTTTACACTTCAGGTGAAGTATAATGACCTGATTATCAAATGAATTTTCTTCCAGGTTTATTTGCTTTTTCACAATTTTGCCACCTTTCGGTTTGCGACCACGTTTTTTGGGAACATGAACCGGCTCTTCACCATCTTTATCAACAATATTTGTTTTTTTAGCTCTAGGTTTTCTTACCTTTTTTATTAATACTTTTTCAGCCATTTTAACATTATAAGACAAACACAATTTAAATAGTTTTGCTAATTTAATTAAGACATGAGTGAACAACCCTGGATTGAAAAATATCGTCCACAGACATTGAATGATATTGTTTTGAATTCTACAAACAAAACAATATTGAATAATATGATAAATAAAAATAACTTTTCAAATTTCATACTATATGGTCCGCCAGGAACGGGTAAAACAACAACGATACTATGTCTCATGAATGACTATTGTGAGCTTCACCAATGTTCAAATAATTACATACACCTGAACGCATCACACGAGCGCGGCATTGAAGTTATTCGCAATCAAATATTAAATTTTACAGAAAAAAAGAATTTGTTCAACAGAGTTAGAAAATTTGTCTTGCTGGATGAAATAGACTCTATGACAAAACATGCGCAGAATAACTTAAGTATCGTTATTCAAAAATGTAAAAATGAAGTGTCGTTTATTCTGATATGTAATTTTTTAAATCGCGTGATTGAACCACTTCGTTCTTCGTTTACGATATTACATTTTAATAAAACATCCAATATATGTGACAAATTTATCCGAAAATGTATTAAAAACGAAAGCTTGAAAATTAGTCAAGAAAAGGTGAAACATATCAAAGACGCAAACTCCCACGACTTGCGTAGTGTGCTGAATCAGTTACAAAACTACAATAAAAATGATATATTTTTCGATGCTAGGACATTTGACATATTGATGAATGAAACAAAAAATTACAATTATTTAACAAAAATTGTTAAGTTCGTTGATATCAAATCAATATTATGTTTCTTTTTCATTTTTTTATACGATAATCATTGTGAAAAGTTGGATCATTCTATTATATATGATATGAAGCTACTACTTGTTGTAAATAGCGACGTTGACTATTTCGCGAAAAAATTTATACCAAAATTGATTAAAAAATTGAATCTATGATGAACTTAAAAACATTGTTTCATTAAAACTAATTATGGAACTAGAAGAGCAATGGATGCAGTTTATGAACGGAAGTAATGCCTCCGAATCGTGTGTAAATTATGAGACAAAACAAAATATACGCCCGAACATAAATGAAGAGCCTCCGGAGTGTACTGAACTAAAAATATCAACAAAATCAAAAATTATCTATTTGAACCAACGGTTTGATTTGGAAACACTGTTTTGGAAGGTTCCTATTATTGACTATGACTCTGAAAAAGAAGGAGTTGTCAAAAAACAAATGAAGTTTAATTTTACATGTGAAGAACAAGTGAATGATTTTGAAGAAAAAATAAAAAATGAGACTTATGCGAAATGCTCAATACTAAATCAGATTAATAATCCAACCGGTAGAGTTTGTTTTAAGGACGTACGAAAAGTCGATATCGGTTATTGTAAAAATGACTTGTTGAAACCAAATAAGCCAAGTAAAAGTGCATTCTACAATTGCTTTGTCATTATTTTCAGAAAGAAATATAAAGGTTCTTATCGCGAATTTCATACAAAATTGTTTAATAGTGGGAAAGTGGAAATTCCGGGAATCCGAGAAGATGAAATGTTGGAACTATCTATAGAGTTTCTAATAAAGATAATAAGTTCATATTGTTGTAATCCTCTCCACGAATTAAAAGAAAAAAGAGAACTAGTATTGGTAAACTCCAACTTTAATTGTCAATATTATTTGAATCGTGAATTGTTGTTGGACATTTTAAAAAAGAAATATAAGATCAAATGTAACATGGACTCGTGCAGTTATCCTGGAATTCAATGCAAATACAAACTTGATAGCGAAAATAATGACAAAGAAGTCTCATTCATGATATTTCGTACCGGAAGTGTTTTGATTGTAGGAAAATGCGACGATCCGCAATTAAACGCTATATATCAGTTCTTGGTAAAGGTTTTCCACGACGAGTACAAAAACATATGTGAACAACAAAGCGAATTAGAGATTTTGGATAAAGAAAAGAGTCGCGCTAAAAAACGGTCGCGCAAAGGTTTCACTATTTATATTTAATAGTTAACAAATAAACAATTTAAAGGGAAATGATGGGATTTAGAATATATGACAGATAAAGAAGAAGAAATTCAATTACCGGGTGTTACCACTCTAAAAAATGCTTCAAAGCTTAGTATTCAGGAAGACAAACCGATCATGTTGGACTATTGGATGGATTCTTGCGATAAAAATACATCGGTTATGATTGGGGTTAAGACAAACGAAGAAAAGTTGTTGGTGCGCTCTAGCGAAGAATTCACAAGTCCGATTAGCAAAATTTACAAGGTTGGGGATGATTACATTATCATGACAGAAAACTCTATTTATCTTGTATCAAGTAATATTCCTACGCGTAGAATTTCTTAAGAAGACTTTTTAATTTTAAATATTATTTTTTATTTAAAATGAAAAACTTTCAACCTCTATTGTAGAACAAATTATGGCATCAGAAAATATTGGTGAAGAGAAAACTGAAGATAAAATCTGTAATATTTGTTATGATGATGTGTGCGACGACACATCATTGATCGTTTTGAAGTGTTGTAATAACACCAAAAAAATATGCGTCAAATGTGTAAACTGTTTGAAAACTCCCATTTGCCCATATTGTAGAAAAAATTTGGACTCAAATTGTGTTCCATTCATAAACGAAAATGCTTTACTTTCGTCATCTGAACCAAATCGGAATAATATATCTTTTTTGTCTTGGGAAAATTTTCTGTCTCAAGAAAATATTATTGATCCATCATTGTATGATGATTCAGGGCGTATGCGAAGAATGATGCGAAGGTTAAGATATCAATATAGACAAGTGAACTCGGTTTCGTCGGCATTTTTTCGTCAGGACCTCTCCAGGGAACAACGAAGAAACTATCATACGCGACAAAGAGAATATAATAGAAATATTGCTCGTCAGGCTATGAATCTTCATAATCAGCATGATGTTTTAGACGACATATTTTTTATGGACTAGACTTAATTAGTTGAGAGTTGAGATGCCATCCAATGATCATAGTCAAACAAATCTTCTGGGTCATATATTGCCATACGAATTATTCTTTCCTTTATTTCTTTTTTCAATGCCATTGGAGACCTCTTTTTTTTATTTTTCAGATATTTTAGTGAAAACTTTTTCAAGATTAAATCTAGGTCTTCTATTTTGGTTGCTTGAACAAATAAAATTTTGATTTCGCTAGTTCGTTTTTGAATCGCATCTTCCTTTTCTTCGTATGTAAGATTTATAATATGTTCCATTATGTTATCTTGGTCTGATTCCATTATATTTTGTATCACGTTGAGTTCAATTTTTTATAATACTTTGTAACCTCTGGGTGTGCTTTGATTCTTTGAGAATTAACCTTTGTAACATACAATCCGCCGAGACTTTTTACACGACTAAGAGCGACATATGTTTGTCCATATTGAAAGATAGAACTACCAATATCAACTACAGCCTTATCAATACTCATACCTTGTGATTTATGTATAGTGATTGCCCATGATAAAACCAGAGGCAATTGTGTGATGCAATAGTTTCCATTTGTTTCAAACGGCCACGAATGTTCGCGAATTGTAATTTCGTCATCAATGTTGTCAAATTTTACAATAGGTACTTTTTTATCACCTTCCGCGCTGAATCCCATCACAATTCCTTGACTTCCGTTTACTAAACCAACGTCTTGATCTATATTTGAAATGCACATCACCTGGCACCCCTCACATAGCTCCAGTGTATGTTCAAACATGCCATTTTTCATCAAATGCTCGTATTCTTGCTTCACAACCTTTTCTTTGATAAATTTTTCTGAAATGACGGTATCCATTTTTTTAACTCCTGAATTGTAAGAATGTGTGTCTGAATTATTACGTTGTCTTAACTTTCCGTATTCGGCTTGATTCATTCTTTCGACCATCTTCTTAATTGGATATATATAAGTTGGTTTGCTCCCGCCATTTTCCGCATCAGATAGTTTCTTCTTGCTACAAATTACAAGACTTTCAATTGTTTCAAACGAGGGCGTTCCACACCGAATTTCTTGTAACATTGTAAAATAGGCTTCGTCTTCATTTTGGCGAAAATTTACATCAAATACAAACTGATTGTGAGGTTCAAATATCTCATTCCACAAATTGGACTGGAAACAAAAGTTTGACTGAATAATATCGTCATTATCTGTGCAAACTGGTGGAAGTTGATAGAAGTCTCCTGAAGCAACGATTTGGATTCCACCAAAAGGAAGATCGCATTTTCGAATCTTTTTACACAAGTAATTAAGAACCTCAAATAAATATTGGTTTAACATTGATATTTCATCTATCACTAAAATATCAGTGTCAATGTAGTTTTGCGTTTGCTTGCGTTGAATTATCTTGCGATATATTGAAAGTTCGTTCCCTTTTCCGATACCAAGACAACCCCATTTGTGAATCGTTGTTGCTTTACAGTTAAGCAATATTGCACTACAACCAGTCAAAGAGGTCACCTTAATATTTTTACCTTCTCGATTGGCGAGTTTAAATATTTCTTGGATAAAATAGGACTTTCCACAACCACCGGGTCCAGTGATGAATATATTTTCTCCATTCAAGAAAGATGAGTATGCTTCGGTTTGACGCGCTGTGAAGTTCATTGGTGTCATTTCGTTCATTTACATAACCATGATAACATTTCTTGAATCAATTTTTATTTTTTGTCATTTACTCTTGAGTTTCTGCGACAACTTCATTTTTCAGATTTTCAACAGACTCGTTTGCTAATACTTCTTCATTTTTGACTGGTTCTTTTTTTTTTTTGGCTTCCGCGCGGGCATTTTTCGCCGCCAAGCGACGAGCACGCTTCTTCTCAAGTAGTTCTTCTTTTTTCTTTGCTTCTTCCTCCTCTCTATTTTTCTTTGCTTCTTCTTTTTTCTTTGCTTCTTCCTCCTCCTTCATTCTTTTCAGGAGTTCTTCCCTTTCTTTTTGTTTTAGTTCTTCTTCCTGTTTTATTGCCAACTTTGCTTCATAAATTGTCATATTATCTGGGGTCGCGTGTTCTTTTTGAATCATTGGCGACGTCACAACTACTTTTGCTTTTTGTAAACGCAGTGCTTCTTGTTTCGCTCTTTCTTGACGCAATAACATTCTTTTCCTAGCAGATTCACCTCCAAATGTAAAGTTCATTTATATATTTATAGATATAAAATAATTTGTAAATATATAAATGAGTGAAATATGCGCAAGCTGTCTAGATTTTGATATGAATAAAATAGTAAAATCAAAAGATTCGTTATCTCCAAAATGGTTGTCTGAAAAAGACCACGTGCGCGATTTTATTGGAAAGAATCAATCATTTACGAACAAAGTTCCGCAAAAATATAATGTTGTCATGAAAGTAAATATTGGAATGCAACACGTTGGTAAAAAAGTGTTGTATTGGGCGGCAAAAGAAAAAACGACTAGTCATTTACACGTGAATGATGCTAAAAGCGCCTATGGGAACTTTTCCAACAGTGGGATTGTAGTTGTCAATAATAGTGGCGAAGTTTTGCTGAAATTATCTTGCCCCCAAATTTATCATACAATCCCATCAAACGACTCTAAACCACATACATATTATAGACACTTACACTTAGTTATAAGCAACGATGCCAAAAATAAATGGGCAAAGCAAATATACACCAAAATTGTTGTGTGTCGAAAAGATTTGAAATCATCAATGAAATATCTAAAGAGTGGAGAATGTATTTTTATAAATGCGTTACCCAGTGAATATTATGGGAAAGACCATATTCCAAATAGTTATAATATAACACACAACCAGGTTAAAAAAATGAGTCAAAGTGCATTATTTACATGGCTTGAAGAAATTGTTAAATTACATTATCCGAAAATATATAACGCATTGAAAAAAAATAACATATCTCTTTATGAAATACCTATTATTACATATTGCGCGCATGAAAAATGTAATGCCTCAGAGTTATTGATAGAGGAACTAATGAAAAAGGGGATGGTTAATGTAAATGAGTATTCGGGTGGAATGAAAGAATACAATAACTTTATCTTTCGCGAAGATTAATATTTTGGTTTCTTCTCTGACAATACATCATCAATATGTTCTTTTACAGTTAACGGGTTTCCGCAAAGACGTCCTCCACAACAATCGTGATTTGCCAAAATAGAACGAATTGTAACATCTTCTTTATTATTTGTAGACCATCGTCCGAGCGGCGGCATTGGTTTTGTTGTTAGTTGTATATTTTTACACACTAATATAATTGTATCAAATATAGTCTGGTTTCTCATCTGATATATGTAATGACAAAACATTTAGATGTTTTCTGAAATATAATATTTTATTTTATATTAAATAAAGTGCTACTTTAATAGCTATGTTGTATAGTCAATTCATGGTGATGAGTTTTCCGTTTGTGACGGTTGTTGAGAGGAATGAAAAGAGAAAAAAAATGGATCTACTTGGCGGTGATAATATTATTCCCCCCAAACAAAGTCAAAAATGTCCAAAACCCGAACCAAAAAATGAATCGCAAGACATGATCTGCTTGTCAAACTTAGAAGAAATTGTATTTTCAACATCATCGTCGCGGTGTTTGATGGATGAGATGAGATCAACACCAAGACCGCCGATTGATTATGATAAATATTTAGACTTTTTTGAATAAAGAATTGTATATATATAAAATATTATGAATAGTAACAACTCTTTGGACGACGTCAGGTATATATATGATGATGACTTGTGGTTTTTCCCACACGATAAACAAGTTGAGATTGTATCTATTTGGATAAGTAAAATGAATCCTCACAACAACAAACTATATTATATTAATCCTAAACTTTTTTACAATTTTAACAATTAAAAAGAACATAATAAATTATTGATAATGTAGTTCAATAAAATGTGGAATACACACATTGGGTTCCTTTTTATGTTACTGGATTATTCTAGTGCATACACAAATATTCCATATAAATTTGGTGATAGAAATAACAACCATGATAAAAAAAACAAATTGATAGAAAATCGTAAAAATCTTCAGAAAAATATTGAAATATATGAATCAATACAAGAATGCGACATTTCTGATATACGTAGCTGTGGGAACGAATGTCCATTATGTATTGGTGAAAAAGTATTAATATGTAAATATTGTCGGGGAACAGGATTTTTGATCATAGGTGACGAACTAATTGGAACCGGAAACAATTGTACAATATGTATGGGAAAAGGGGAAACAGAGTGCAAGCGATGTATGGGTTCGGGTTACATTGCAAAGTGGCGAAGATAATTTTATGTAAGTAATAACATTTTTTCAGTCACCATTATTTTTGTTCTTATAATATACATATGTATACTATGGAATATGTAGAAATTATAAATACTGTTTTCTATTTAATTATATACCATGCTGGTTTCGTATCTCCATTTTCTGTACTCAATAAATGAATTAAGCCATACTAAATCAACTTCTCCATCTATTTCTTTTTCAATTTCTAATGTCATCGAACGATCGATTGTGAAATCCGCAAACAAAGGTGTTTTATTGATTGCTTCTACGTGGCCGGGTTTTTTATATGGGTGTGGTAAATAAGATAAGATTTCTCGTTTGATTTCATCTGGGAACTCCATAACTGTATGGATAACTTCTATTATGATTAAAATATTTCAATTTTACTCATAATATAAATTACTGATATGGATAACTATTTCTAATCCCACAAGATTGGGATATTTTTTGAGTCATAAAAACAGTTGCCATCACGATCCCATTCAAATGATATTGGAATAATATCAACCCCATTATCGTACGCGCTTTTTAACGCATTTTTGTATATAATATCATCATTTGATGGTCTAAAATAACTACTATCGTTGCGCTGTATGACAAAACATAATATGCATCTGATTTTGTCTTTTTTTTCTAATTTCAATTGTTCTAATTCTTGAACATGCTTCAAGGCGCGAGGGCTAACAACATCTTTCTTGGATTTTCTATATCCATCTGGAAAATATGAAACAAGACAATTATATTTTTCCTCGTATTTTGCAAGCGGAACTGTCTTCACTTCTAATACAAATTCAATATTATTCTTGTCAAAGCCCCAAAAATCAAATCGCGAGTTAAGTATTTTCTTTTCGCGGCGATAATCTGTATAATCATGTAAAGGCTCAAATAAGTTTAATTTTAAAGTATTGTCAAGTAAATTTTCCGACATCTTTGGATTACAACCAACCAAGTTTTCGTTGGGTAAAATAGACAATTCAACACTGAAATGACAGGTTTTCTTCACTTCTTTCTCTATCATATAAACAGTTGAATTTTTGTCAGTCAGACCGCAACATCCTAGTGCTGGCGTGTGCGCCATTGCTTCTTGCTGGTCTTCGTTATTTTCCTGATAAGATACATCGGCGACATATGGTGTTTTACACTGTTTCGAAGGGCGTTTCAAAATAGTTCCTTTTACCAAAGGAGAATTGTATGTGAACACAAGACTCTTTGTTTCGTTCATGTTTATGAAGGAAATGTTATCATCATCATCATCTTCGGTAAAGATGGTATCAATTTTAATTCTCATAATAAAAGTCGTTATAATCTGCGAAGGAAATGTTCAACAATTAAAAATTGAAAATTAAAGGTAAATTGCGAACAACCAATAACTCATCAAACCATCAAATCATGAAAGAAGTTGAACTATCGGCTATGTCAATTGGCGAGTGGTACTATATTGAGAGTGTAGTATTACCTAAACGTGGTAGTGGTCGTCAAATAGGGCACTTTATCGGTGTAGATGGGCGAGGTGGTTCGGCGCGTTTCAGTAAAATCGTCGATATCACCCGCCCCGACGGAACTATTGGTTGTTCGTCGTTGTCATCATCTGGTCATTGTGGGTTTCGTCATCGTAACTGGTTTCGTTTTTACCGGCCAATGGTAGAACTACTAATGCGTCAAGCACTTGCAAGACGTTTTGTTTGTAAAACTCATCAGATTGATTATGATATTGAACAATTTATAAATTAGTTGTCAATTTATACAATGTGTTTTATTGACAAATTGCGAGGCAATGAATAAATTCACAACTTATTAATATTAATATTTATATCCAATTTTTTTATTGTTTGGGTGTCGTTTTTATAGTCGTGTATATAAAAAATCTCTTTGATTCCTGCTTGAACTAGAAACTTTAAACAATTAATACACGGAAAATGTGTTATATATGCTATTGCGCCTTCACAATTGACGCCTCGTTTTGCACAATCAATAATGGCGTTTTGTTCTGCGTGGATTGTAGCAATTTCATGGTCATTCAAAATAACCGAGTTGTGAGGATGTCCCGAAATAAATCCATTATATCCCTGAGAAATTATTCTATTGTCTTTCACTAAAACACAACCGACTTTCAACCTAGAACACGGAGAACGCTGAGAAGTACACTGGACTATATTTTTGAAATATTCATTCCAAGAAGGGCGTTCCATGACAAGCTATGTTATAACAATATATAGTTGGGGTTGTTATATCTTTACGTTACATTAATTAACATAAAGGTGCGATGAAAATCCGGAATGTGTAAAATAGTTCATTGCGTTTTCACTTTTTTGTCCTTGTTTCAAGATTTGTCTTTTATCGAATGTATTAAACTCGTGTGAAATAACCAAAATTGTTTTCAATGTGTTTAGTTGTATCATAGGGACTTGATATTTTTTCAAGAATTTAGTTTCTTCTGCCGAAACATCGCAATCGTCGTATTTTGTTTCATCTAGTAGTTCACGCCTGAACGCAAATGTATTTGCTGTAGCGTGATAACTATGATATGGACCAAATTTGTAGGTTTCATCTCTATCGGTAAAATATACATAAATTTTGCTACAACCCGCGCATAATACGTGTGGGGTTTGAGTCAGCATCTCCACAGCATGTGACACTCTTGTTGGTGGATAATAATCATCGTCGTCCATATAAACTATAATATTACCTGTGGAATGTTCGTGTGTAATATTGCGCTTTTTCCCTATAGGGACTTTCGTTGGTAGTTTCACATATACAATTTGTATTCCCAATAACTTGTCTTTTGATTTTTGGATAATTCCCTCTATTTTGTCGTCTCCATCATCTACAATGACCCATTCAATCAAATGTTTTGGATAATCTTGATTCATTACATTTTCGATTAAACAATTTATAAATTTTTGTCTGTTGTATGTTGGTGTACAAATAGAGACTGTTGTATCATACATTTGTTCGCAATAATAATAATTTATAATAAAAATAATATTTATTCAATTTTTATTATATTAATTTGGTGCGTATAATTTAATTTGGTCTGTAAAATCGTAGTAATTTCATAAATTCTTCGTCGTCCATAAAAGTATGATTTTTCAAATTATTTGAATAACTCGTATCATTGCGTTCATTTTCTTCTATAAATGACTTCTCCAAGTTTAGCTGAGTATTTTGTTTAAATGTTCTATAGAATGGACGCCAGGCATATATTCCAATATTGGAATAAATAATCGCAAGGCAAATTTGAAAATTCATATGGGTTGTCTTATCTTATATTAATCATTATTGATAAATATTTATTTCAATTTTAACGTCTTTTTTTCTTGTGTTTCTTGGTTTTCTTGGTTGTCTTTCTTTTCATACTTTTGTTCTTTTTCATTTTACGACCAGTTTTTTTTTTCAGGGTCTTTCCCTTCTTCTTTTTTTTCTTGCCCCCTCCCCCCATTTCCGATACCACTGGCGCGTAATCAACCCCATTTCCAGCACCGTCAGGATCTTCTGAGTTGTTGGTCATTTTATATATTATATAAATATTATATTTTCAGAAGAACTGCTTCGGAAGTTTCTAACGCACCTTCTACCCAGGCTTGCTTTTGACTAAATGATTCGCCACAAATGTATACATTTTTCAACGGATTTATCATTTTTTGAGACAATTTATCCGAATCACATTCGGGTTTCCAGTGATGCGCTCCAACGCTCCAATAGTGGACTTTAAAATAAGTGGGGTGTGGAACTTTATTACCAAACAGGCGGTTTATTTCATTGTGGACCTTTTCCTTAATTTTTGTTTCTTTTAATAATTTGTCTTTTTTATCCTTAAATGCCTTGACATCTTTTCCATCTGTGTACGAAATCTCAATCAAGCCGTCCTGGTAACTGATCGGAATGATTTGACGAAGAAAACTATTTGTCGTCATTCTACGTAAGTTGTTAAACCAAACACCTTGTTGCCTAGATGGATATTTTGCATATATTCGAAGTAACTCGGCTGCGTGAACACATTCTGTATCTTTATGTATTGATTTTAATAGTTCAAAATGTTTGAGTTGCCCCCCCTTAATAGCAAAGATAACTTTTGTTCCTTGATAAGTTTTGTTATTTTTTGTACTAACATGAAAAAAATCACCTTGTCTTTTCACATTGGTAACAAAACTTTCATTTTTACAAATAGACCCATTGCGTTGAGTTTCTTGAATCATCAAATTACACAAATGGGTGAGACCCTCTTTTAGTATATAATATTGTACGTTGACAAAATCTTCTTTGAATGTGTTGAGCGCGTCATACGCATTCATTATTTTTATTTCTGAAAAATACCCAAACATGTCAACAATTTCCTGGGATGTTTCTTCGTTGTTACACATATTCATAAACTCGTATAGCGTAATTGATTTTAGTTTGTTCTTTGAAAACGATTTAGACTTTTTTACTATATCACGAAAATACTTGTCAAGAATTTTGTTTACATCAGAAATAAACTCTATATTTCCATCATTATCGTATAAATAATCAATTGTTTGTGGTAATGGAATTTTATTCAAATTATATCTTTTGATGAGTCTCTCCAATAATTTGTGCTTATTGCTGAAACGCGCAGCACCGGTCTCGTATTGTGGTTGTTGCTTTGTTGCAATACGCCCCCCCCAGTATCTTCGCTCGTCTAATAATAAGACGCGCTTATTCTTGGATAATTTCAGTGCGCTATTGATGCCAGAAATTCCACCACCGACAATAATAACATCGTAATGTTCGTTTGTCATATGTAATTCTGTTTTAATTATATATGACATTAAAAATATTGAAATTATAATTGAATAATGAAACATTATAAAATGGCTAAAGTCATTATACAAATAAGACAAAGTGCCGGCACTCCAAATATAATGCAATGGCGACAGATTTGACTACAACATTCTTGTTTTATTTCATCATAATTTATTTGACACGGTTTTTCGTCGTCTATATTTTCAATAATCAACGGTTCCGTTTCATCTTCTTCTAGCACGACATCAGAATATTTTTTTTGGTTTTTAACAATATGTTCGTTTCTGTTTGACAGGGCGTCTTTTTTTGATTTCAATGCTAATTCGTAATTGAAAAGCGAAGGTGTGCTTGTAGATTTGAGGAGGGGCCATGTATGTGGTCGCGCCAATCCTGGATCTAAGTTTCTCAAATCGCGGTATCTTTCCTTCGAACAGTTATAAGAACATAAATATGTATCTCCACAAAGATAAATATTATCACAACTATTGATATTGAATAACTTCTCACAATTTGAACAAACGATGTTGTCTTGACCCATCATTGGCATGATTTTAAGGTGGTATGTATTGGTTTATCTATAAGAGTTGTTGTCTTTTATTTCAATTTTATTTATAAAATAAATGATAATTATAAGTATCGTTGTAATGGTTTCTAGAATAAAGATTGCGATTGCGTCTCACGATCGCGCCGAAATTATACAAAAAACGAGTTTGATCTTTCTGAAAAATCATAATATTCTGATGAGCACGATTTATGTATTTGTCTCACCCGAATCGTATCAATCATACAAACCTATATCAGAGAAATGGGGGTTCACATTAGTAAAATCAACAGATAATATAAAAGACGCGCGTAATCACATTATAAAATATTTTAAACGCGGCGATAAAATATTGGAGATGGATGATGATATAAAAGACATTGTTGTTATGAAACCTGGTAAAAAGAATAAAAGTTTACAAAACTTAAAGAAGTTTATGATTGAAAGTTTCTCCATGTTGAAAAACGACCAAGGGTTGTGGGGAATAAACGCGACAGATAATAATCGTGAAGGAAACTCTCGCGGAAAAGACAAATTTGGTTCATATTCTATCATCAACTCTTTTTGTGGGTATGTGAACAATAAGAAAATAAAGTTAACTGTTCCTGAAAAGGAAGATTTTGACCGGTCGGCGCAATTTATTAAAATGGGTATTCCAGTGTTGAAACGCACCGGGTTTGGAATAGTGACAAATTATTGGAAAAACCCCGGCGGGATTCAATCAAGATATAGTAAAGACAACCGCGTGAAAATACAAAGAAAAAGCGCCAAATTATTAATGAAAAAGTTTCCACGCTACTTTTACAAGACAACGCGGAAAAACGGAATTGTAGATATCAAATTTAGATCGCCGCGTTTGACGCAAAAGATTTTTTAATTTTTTCAAAGCACAAAATGTTAGTAGACCTTCTACATATTATTAATATACCAATTACTCCCAATAATAAATAATAAAGTAGATTTACATACTTAGATTTTATAAATATTTTAATAATGAAGTCGCTGATACCAAACGCAAATATATATATAAAAACCCATCCAATCTGATCGTAATTATTCATATTATATACAATAGTGAAATAATATATTTACAGATTTAACAAAATAATATTCAACATATATAATATGAGCGAAATTCAAAAAGAAATATTAAAACAGTCACGCGTTTCACAATCTCAATATTTACAAAATATTGCCTCTCTTCATAGTCATATTGATAACACAAACGAAGGAATAAAAAATGCGAGTTATGAACGTTACCTAAATCGCAAAAAAGGAAAAGTGTTTTCAAATCAAGGCAAGTCAATTGCACCAGAACCCTCTAGTGGAAACAAGACGCAAAGTATTTCATTGACAAGTAAAGTTACTAATGATTGTGCGTCTAATTTATGTAATTAAATTGAAGAAATGGTTTAAATAATGCTTGTTATTGTGATTTATATCATGACAACAACAAGCATCGAGGGAGAGGCAATCGGTATTGATTTGGGTACAACATATAGTTGTGTGGGAGTATGGCAAAATGACAAGGTAGAAATTATTGCAAATGATCAAGGAAATCGTACAACACCATCTTGGGTAGCATTCAATTCTGAAGAAAAACTGGTGGGAGAAGGGGCCAAGAGTCAATATAATGCTAATCCGACAAATACTATTTTCGATGCCAAGCGATTGATGGGGTATAAGTTTGATGATCCACAAGTTCAACAAGAATTGAAGAAGTTGCCTTATACCGTCGTGAGTGGTGCAAACAATATTCCAAAAATTCAGGTTTCTTACAAGGAAGAACCCAAGGAGTTTACCCCCCAAGAAATCAGTTCATTTGTTCTAGAAAAAATGAAAATGACCGCAGAGGCATATCTTGGCAAAGAAGTAAAAAACGCAGTGATTACTGTTCCGGCTTATTTTAACGATGCTCAACGCCAGGCTACCAAAGACGCCGGGTTGATTTGCGGACTGAACGTCTTGCGGATTATCAACGAACCAACCGCCGCCGCAATCGCGTATGGACTAGACAATAAATCCGAGGAGGAGCGCAATATCATTATTTATGACGTGGGTGGCGGTACACTGGATGTTACGCTGCTAACGATTGATGATGGTATTTTTGAAGTGAAGGCGACTTCTGGCGACACGCATTTAGGTGGAGAAGATTTTGACGCAAATTTGATGCAACATTTCGCAACAGAATTTAAACGGAAAAATAAACAAGACCCACGCGAATGTAAAAAGGCGATGGCAAAGTTGAAAAAAGAATGTGAAAAGGTCAAGCGCTCTTTGTCTTCTTCTACTCAAGCCCATCTAGAGATTGATAGTTTATATAACGGGATTGATTTTAACTCTACGATCACGCGCGCAAAGTTTGAGCAGTTAAACTTGCCACTCTTTCAGAAGTGTCTTAAGTCTGTTGAACAAGTCCTCATGGATTCAAAGGCTAGTAAAGCACAAATTGATGAAATTGTACTTGTTGGCGGTACAACTCGTATTCCGAAGATGCAGCAGTTGCTGAGCGACTTTTTTGGTGGAAAGAAGTTATGTAATTCAATTAATCCGGACGAAGCAGTCGCGTATGGTGCAACAGTCCAGGCTTGTTTGTTGTCGGGAAATCAATCGGACAAGCTTAAAGATTTGTTGCTTCTTGATGTGGCGCCCCTGTCACTCGGTTTAGAGACTTCGGGTGGTGTTATGACTGCTTTAGTTAAGCGTAATAGTTCAATTCCCATTCAAAAAAAACAAACATTTTCGACTTATGCGGATAATCAACCTGGTGTTTTGATTCAGGTTTATGAGGGTGAGCGAGCAAAGACGAAGGATAATAATAAATTGGGTCAGTTCGAGTTGAGTGACATCCCCCCTATGCCACGCGGACAACCTCAAATTGAGGTCACATTTGATGTGGACGCAAATGGTATTTTGACTGTTAGTGCGGAAGAAAAGACCACTGGCAAAAAACAAAATATCACTATTACTAACGACGGTTCACGGCTCAGCGAAGCCGATATTGAGAAAATGGTACAAGAGGCTGAAATGTTTAAGGAAGAAGATGAGCAAATTCGTAAGCTTCAAGAAGCGCGAAACAAATTTGAAAATTATTTGTATCAAATGAAAGAGACGATTGAAGATGAATCCCTTAAAACAAAACTAGGAGACAATTATGAAACTATTAAAGACAAACTTACAGAAGCGGAAGGAGTTCTTGAAGTGGAACAAGTTTCTTGTGAAGAATATGAGCGCGCACAGCAAGAACTTGAGGGCTTTATCAACCCGATCATGCAAGATGTTGTCAAAGAAGGGGGTGGCGAGTTTGCAGGAGAACCAGGTGGTGTTCCTCCTTCTCCGCCGCAAGATGTTCCGTCTGAACCACCAATCGAAGAAATTGATTAATTTTTAAGAATACCACTTTATTCTTTTAGATTTTCCTTTTATACCAGGTGGTTGTTGTAGTGAAGGACTCGCTTGTTCTTTCTCTTTTTCATCCAATGATGAGTAAAATATTTTTCTTTTAGACTTATTATCAATTTGAGGTGCGTGAGATTGTGAATTTGAAGTGCGTTGTTTTGTGTTACCATTTCCCATATTTTTATATAATCTATAAATTTAAATTATATAAAATTT
>Ga0180120_10000021_pt1 | contig 63177 bp, 53 predicted proteins | sample CPBDNA_3_FD_129677 | JGI IMG/M metagenome (GOLD analysis project Ga0180120, IMG submission 129677) | Freshwater to marine salinity gradient microbial communities from Chesapeake Bay, USA - CPBay_Spr_31_0.2_DNA (version 2) (version 2) | ecosystem: Environmental > Aquatic > Marine > Coastal ... | reverse complement strand
TTGGCTCGAATCATTTTACTGGCGAGTTCAAGTGACGCTTCCGAGAAATCTCGGTATCCGTAACTGTCCAACTTATTTAAGTTTAGACGTGATAATAAATAAAACGCTTCATTATACTGCTCCATGGCAATTAATGCTTTTACATAGATCAAGCAATTATCATGGATCGCAAAGTATTGCTGGGGTATATCAAGAAAGAGCATTACTTTATACATAATTGGTCTTAAACTTGGCAGAAGTTCTTTGCTGTACTGTTCGTTAGAAAATGCTTGAAGAGTTTTCATCGCACCCTGTGGCCAAGCAAATGAAAAACCTTGAATATTCTGTTTCTTCAATCCGCGAAGTTCCAGTTGCATCCTTCCCGCACCGTCCATGGAGGCATAAATAATGCCTTTCTGCACATCCACCCCTAAGAGAGTGCCAGCCTTTGCTGCATTTCCAACAAATATCTTAACCGGTAATGCACCCGAATGGATCTTAAAGTAGTCCTGATTGGCTTGAGCGCACAAATTAATGTGACCGAAATAAAAGCTGAACAAGACTGTAATACAAGTTAAATACTTACTCATTTAAGAAACTTTCTCTGCCAATCAACATACTGTTTTTCCACTTGAGTAATTTGATCAGATTGCCCGGTTTGTTCGTAACAACGAATTGCTTGTTCGTAGGATTTGGAAGCCCACTTTGTTGCACTTGGAAAGTTAAGGGTTGTGTCCAGGTAATAATATGCTGCACCAGCATGATCGCGAATGGCGCGTTTGCACTCCCCCATCATGTAGGAGGATTGAGCTCTCTGCTCGAGGCTGGTATCGGTATCGCTTCTTACTTCCTCGAAAGAGGAAACCGCCTGATCAAAGAGACTGGAATCTTTACTGGACTGCCCCACTTCAAAAAGAGATTCACCCAGGCGAATCCGAGCATCGTTGGCGTTATCATGCCAGGATGAATTAGCAAGTGCAGATTGATAATGGGAGACAGAACTCTGGTAGTCCCGCTCCTTTTGCTTTGCTTGTCCCAAGAGGTAGTAAGCATCAAAAAGAAATTCGCCACCCGTATCTCCGTATACATTTACAAGGCGCTCCATCGCAGATACCGCATCCTCCACCGAGTTTTGGGCAAGTAATTGTTCGGCCATCCAAACGAGAACACCTGGACTTGCCGCAGGGAAGTCACTCTTTTGTGGATTATAACTCCCACCCGCTTTTGAACCAACCCGATCGAGCATTGAACGCATGCGCAATTCAAGTGGTCTGTTCCCTGCTGACTTTGCCTGTTCCAATAATTTTGCAAAGGCAACGGCAGGAGATAGATCCGACGGAAATCCCTTTTTAAATTCTTTGTATTTCTTTAAATAACCCTTAAATTTTGCCATATGAGAAGGGTTTGAAAAGATTGCTCCTCGGGATTTCACCACATCGCTATAAATATCCTGATCCATGCCCTTGTATTGAGAGGAAAGAAATGGCAGCAATTTTTTACGATCTCCAATTATATCCTCAACCGTTCCAGTAATCGTTTCTTCAATTCCCTTCCTGTCACGATAGGTGAATGAAATCGTTTGCCCGGGTTCTTGTAGCTTTGTAAGAAGATCTAAAGTTCTTCCGTATAATTTATCGTATTCATCGTACTTAACGGTGTATTTTTTAAGGATAGCATCGACGCCTACATTACTAGGATCGTTGCCATACTTTTCAATATCCTTATAATAAAGATTAAGCATGGTAGAGGGACGACCTAGCATTTCATTGGCAAATCCAATTTTTTCAGTAGCTTCTGAAATTCTAGCCCCTTCTGAATCACTAAATTTTTCTGAATAGTCCGAGTATAATTTCACCATGCTTGAATAATAAACATAGGAGGCAACATCATAAAGTTCACCGAAATCGATGGACTTATCTTCATTCAAATCAAAATCGGCAAAAGATTTATCGGATTCAATTCCGATGGTAGAATATTCACTTGATTGCAATACTTCGTCTTTATTTTTGTCAAACGTAAGGTAATTTTCCACGATCCCGTCCGGATTTTCTGCCACTCGCTCGATCAGACCGCCTTCATTAAATGTGGCATCTGTAATTAATTTAATTTCCCGTGACTTTTCCCGAACCAACGAATAATTGGCCTGGGCATTTTGTATTTGTTCGTAGGAAGGTTGCTCGTCAGATTTTACATCGCTGATAGCCAAGTCTCCCAAGCTCAGGTATGCCTCGGGGACCATTTTGTCTTCCGGGAAGTCTTTCACAAACTGTTGGAAAAGCCTAATTGCATTTGGGTTATCAGTGGAACCCTGATACGCGACTGCAAGGCGAAATAAAGCGTCTTTGGCAAACTCATCGTCCGGGAAATGACGGGCTTTCCCCCCATCGCTCCATTTATCATTAATCGATTCTTTTCCGGACGAGACTATTTTTCCTCCCCCTGACTTATCGGAAATTTTCCAGATTGAACCATTAAACCACATGAAAAAGCCTTCCCCATTTACAAAAACAGGCTTTCCATTCTTTTCCTCTCCGTTTGGCAGGTAAACCCCATTTGGATTCGGCAGCACTGCGACCTCCTCCTCCTCGACCTCTTCGACTACGGGAGCCTTTTCAGGTTTTACTTCGGGTGCAGTTGTGTCTGTGGTAGCTTCAGAAACCGATTCAGTCTCATCGCCACCGCAGGAAACCAAGAAAAAAGAGAAAGGAAAGAGAAAGAAGATACGGTATATTTTATTCATTATTCCGATTCCTCCTCGTCTTCACTATAACTTGAACCTCCAATCGGAAGCCCTTCAACGTTTACCCCGACCACCGCACCGAGCAATGGCTTAGCCTCTTCAAATTTACCGGAGGCAAGCAATGCCAATCCACTCATGTAATGAGCGGTCGGCATAGCGGGGCTTTTAGTAAACTCACTACGATTTACATAGCCTTGGGAGCGATTCATCGCACCATTCTCAAATCCGGCAAATTTTTCCAATAATTCTTCGAATTTTCTGCGCTTAAAGAAAACCGATCCCATCATGCCAACAAAATCCTTCGCATATTTGTGCTCAGGCATAACTTCGATGAAGTCATCACAAAGTCCAAAAAAGCGATTGTAGTATTCTGCGGATTTAACTTTTGATTTTTCTGCCCGGTCTTTTTCTGCAGTTCCCATTGCGGATTGTAAGCTGACTGCAATTGCTTGAAGGCTTTCCGCTTCCTGCCTGTAGGCATTCGCCATAATAAAAGTAACATCCGCCCGAAATTTCTTCCAGTCCTTATTTTGTAAGTATTCTTCTCCCAGCTCGATCGATTTTTCTCGATGTTTTACAGTATTGGCAGACGCGAAGGCCGCATAAATAAAATTCTCCACACTTTCATGTTTTGGAAAGTCTTTGTAGAGCCAATAAAATCCCCAAAATGACTCCCAGTCTCTTTTGGTAACTTGAAAATTATCCGCTTTTCTCCAGCGCAAAACGGTAGTGAATGGAGGTGTATCCTGAGCTAACTTGAGTTGACCTTTGGCACTGGTCAGCTTCATGGCAATGGCATTTGAACGCTCTTTTAAAATTTCCAATCGACGCTTGGGCATTGTGTTTCCCTGTAACGCGATCAATTGTTCATATTGGGAAAGTTCTGTCTGTAATTGCTTCTGCCTTTCGGTATAAAATGCAACAATTTCCTCCGTTGTCATGGTCAGAGCATAAAAAAGTGAAGCCTCCACATGTCTTTCCTTATCTTTAAGTTGAGCCGCCCCCTGCATTAAATTGACATTCAGGCGAAGGTCATAACGGGCTGGAGTATCTCCAGATAAACGGGGTAATAAAGGAAAGACTTCATCGATCCGTTTGGTCTGCACGAACATTTCAGTGAGACAAGAAACTGCATATGCAGAACGGTCTTCATCCTTGGCGAGATCGGCATACTTCAATAATTCCTTGAAGGATGGTTCTCCTTTAACCCAGTTTTGCTCGATGTGATAGCACTGAGCTTTACCAAAATAAAGATTCATCAGTTCGCTTCGTTTGACAATCTGCTTACGGTAAGGTTTTGATGTATCCAAGAGTAATTCGATAACAATTGCGGCTTCCTTCCAATCATGAAGAGCACGAAGACAATCCGTTCTCTTTTGCAAAGCCATCACAGCTTTTGAATCATTGGGAAACTTATCCGCAAAAAATCCAAATGCTCCCGATGCTTTTTCAAGGAAGTCCTTATTTCCCGTTTTTGCGAAACTCTGCAAATAGCCTACTCCACGAACAAAACCAAATTGTTGAAGGATTTTTTCCACCTCCGGATCTTTTTCGTTTTCAAAGCGACCCTCCAATTCATCTAACAGAGGAGAAGCACCCGCAAAATCACCCTGACCAATAAGTGCCTGTGCCTCGGTAATTACTTGGCGCAGTGGCATATCCGCGGGACTCTGCCCCAGCGAGAGGGAATACGAAGAAATCCAGACTAAAATACAGATTAGGAAAGGCGAAATTAAAAACTTTCGAACTGTTATTCTTTTAAAGGGCATGTAAAAGTGGTAAGAGAAAGATGATCATAAAAGAGACTCGTTCATTTTGTCGCAAGCTTTTTTCTACTATTGAAAAAATGAGGGTATCTACCTAAAAAAATTCATGTGCAGCAAGGGCATTGAAGTACAAAATGACCTGTAGAAACTTCTTCCATGTCTAATTTTTTTCCAACACTTTCAGGATAAAGAGATGAACCCACACGATGTCCAAAAGCACAGCCTGATGGAGGGTTGATGGGGGAAGGAACATCTCCCGGAATAATCACTCTCTTCCTTTTTTTGGTGGGGTCCGGGATCGGAATAGCCGAGATAAGTGCCTTCGTATAGGCGTGTGCCGGCTTTAAGTAAATCTCTTCCGCAGGCCCAATCTCAACGATCTTTCCCAAATACATGACCGCAATTATATCGGATACATGCTTTACAACCGCTAAATCATGAGCAATCAAAAGGTAGGTCAATCCAAGCTTAGATTGAAGATCCATGAGCAAATTAAGAACTTGGCTCTGCACGGATACATCTAATGCAGAAACTGGTTCGTCGAGGACTAAAAGTTCGGGCTGCAGAGCCAAAGCACGGGCGATTCCAATTCTCTGCCTCTGTCCGCCCGAAAATTCAAACGGATATCGATTTGCTGCGCTTCTAGATAAGCCAACCTGTTCGAGTAACTCCGCCACCCTTTCAGAACGAACATTTTTTTCGACTATATGATGAATATCCAAAGGTTCCTCCAATATTGCACCGACGGTCATGCGGGAATTGAGAGATTCTGCTGGATCCTGAAAAACCATTTGCACATTTTTACGAAAATTATTTTGAGCCTTTTTTCCCGCTATTTCCTGGTTTTTAAATTTGATCGAGCCAGAAGTGGGTTCAACCAATTTTACCACGGACTTGGCCAAGGTCGATTTCCCGCAACCGGATTCACCCACCAGTCCGAGTGTCTGCCCTTTTTGTAATACCAAGCTTACCCGGTCTACTGCCTTACATGATCCGACTGCTCTGCGAAAAATCCCTCCCCGGACGGGGAAGTGAACACGAAGGTCTGTAATTTTTAGTAATTCCTCGGGTGCATTCATAAATTCGAACATAGGGGACAAGATTCTACCCAATGCCCTTCCGCGACTTCCTGCAAGGGCGACCTTTGATCAAGCAGGGCCTGTGGATGTACTTTTCCACTCCGTGGAGCAAAACGACAACCTTGGTTTAAGTCAGAAAGACCGGGAACCATGCCATCGATTGTGGAAAGTTCAGTCTTGGGTATTCTATCCAATCGCGGGATCGAGGAAAGTAAGCCACGGGTGTAGGCATGTCTTGGATTGGCAAAGAGTTCGACTGTGGATGCTCGTTCGACTATCCGACCTGCATACATCACACAAACCTCATCGCAAGTTTCGGCAATAACCCCAAGATCGTGGGTAATTAATAAAACGGAAGACCCCAGTTGTTTTTGCAAAGTTTGCAGAAGTTCAAGAATTTGAGCCTGTACCGTAACATCTAATGCAGTGGTGGGTTCATCTGCGATGACGAGCTTTGGTCTGCATGCCAACGCCATGGCAATCACAACTCGTTGTCTCATTCCGCCCGAAAGTTGGTGGGGATATTCGAAGGCACGGCTATCGGGTGCTGGGATTCCCACATCATGGAGCATTTCTACTGATTTGAGCCAGGCTTCTTTTACTCCAATTTCTTGATGTAATAAAAAGACCTCACTCAATTGATCGCCTATTGTCCGAACCGGATTTAATGCATTCATCGGTTCCTGGAAAATCATGCCGATCTCATTTCCTCGAACCTGCCTCATTCCATCTGGAGATAATTCCAATAAATCATTCCCCTGAAAATGGATTCTGCCGGATGTTATTTTACCCACGGGCTTGGGCAATAAGCGCATAATGGACAGAGCGGTTACACTCTTCCCACATCCTGATTCTCCAACCAGGCCAAGAGTTTGTCCGAGCCCGACCTGAAAATCAACTGAATCAAGTGCCTGCACGCGTCCCTCGTCCGTCTCAAAAGAAACCGAAAGCCCTTTTATATCAAGCAATATATCAGTTTCCATTCAGTCTGCCTTTTCGCATTTGGATATCAATTGGACTGGTACTTATCATAAATCCGAACGGTCGGTTGATCCGATAGAACCTCGCCTGCCAATTTAGCCTTGAGAATCGTTTTCTTTTCGGACTGATCGATCCAAAAAACCTGAAATTCTTCATAATCACGGGTTTCTTTTGGCCCCCAGTCCTGAGGAAACTTAATCCAATTCCAGTGACCAATCCTAAGCCATGGTTTTTTCCAGGCTGGAACCCAAACCCCATGTTCATGGATCATTTCACTGAGTTGATGGGATAATTCTGTAATTCTTTCCAGGCTTTCCTCCTCCCGATATTGATTAATTAGATGATCAATTTCACGCACTGCAGTTTGCGTAAAATTATTGGTGCTAGTCTTGATTACTAAGTTATCCTTTAATCGACCATCCTTCCGATATTTCGTATCCCCATCCTGCTGATACGCATTATCGGAATGGAAGGGTTCCCAATATCGGGGGAACAGTTCCACAAAAGAATTAAAGGCGGAGAAAATAACTTGGTGATTCTTTTCCCCCGCGGTCTTCCATGCAGCCGTACTCTCTAGAATTTTGAGCTTTATTTCCAAGCCTGCCTTCTTGGCCTCTTCTTTAAGCACAACCAATACATCCTCGAAATGCTTATAGCCCGTTACTATTTCAACCGACAATCTTTCACCTTTTTTATTAACCAGTATTCCGTCTGGGCCACGCTTTAAATATCCGGCCTTTGCAAAGTGTTCGACTGCTTTCTCCACCGAAAAAGTACGGGCCTGCAAGGTGGGGTGCGAGCGGGCTCCATATCCATCTGCCACGGTGTTCATCCTAACATAATCTCCCCGGAAGATCTTTTCCAAAACAAGCTTAAAGTTCATTGCATGGTGAAAGCCTATTCGAATGTTTTGGTTATCTAAAGGCGCTTTTTGCGAATTAATTCTCAACGCATAAGAGGGGGGTGGAGTTTGATTAAAAAAAGTGACTTTAGATAAATATCCGTTCTTCACTAATAGATTCTTGTCGGTTAACTTTTCATACCAGAACTCCGTTTTTGCTAAACCGAACATATCAATCTCGCCCTTTAGAAAAATTTCAAATGCTTTGTTATAATCACGCACTACGCTTACCTTGATCTTGTCTGGATTAAAACGGTATCGATAGAATTTTTTCTGATCTGCCCACCAATCATTTTGCCGGACGAGAGTGACTGATTTCCCCTTATCTATATTCTCGGGGGTTGCCACATAAGGCCCTGTGGTAGGCTCGGGAAGCCACTGATATTTATTCAAATACTCACCATCTAACTCACCATAAAAATGTTCCGGAACAGGACGAAGGGATACCCGCTCAACCACATCAGGTTTTGCTTTATAATAAGTGATTGAAAAGGTATGGCTATCAAAGAGAGTAACCTTGAGAAATTTATCCTTCCCAAAAAAATCATTATACCATGGAGCCTGGATATGTTTACTTCGCATGTAATAAAACAAAAAGAAAAAATCACTGGAACGAACTGCTTTCCCATCACTGTACCGTGCATCAGGATCCAACCGGAAATAAACCGTCTTGCGATCATCCGCAACCGCCCACGAACTGGCTAACCCGGGATAATATCCGTCCGAATTGGGGTGAGACATCACTAAACTCAGGGCATTATAATCTGACAAATAACTTCGAAAGGCCCCATTTGCATCGGGTCCAATCGTTCGTAGCGTCCTCGGAAAATCTCTCATGAAAACATTCCAAGTGCCTCCCCTTTTTGCGTCCGGTGAGGAGAATTCTTCTTCTCCCAAACCGTCTTTCCAGTTTAAACCAGCAGGAATTTCCTGGAGGGATTTAATAGCAAAACAATCCGCATGACTTTGATAAAATTCCAGAACATCTTCTGAACAATGAGCTAGTAATGGATGGGGGCGGCCATCCATGTCCACTAATGAACCCGGATCTCGATCAATCTGAACAGAGCTTGCTGAAAAAACAGAATCCAGTTGAATCGATGAGTTTCCTTCATTTAATTGCCTGCTCAATTCTCGGGCAAATTCCCTCCCTAGCTCCCGGGCCAGTTCACGAGCAAATTCACGATCCACTGGCAGACCACTTTCTCCAGTTTGCCTGGAAGGCTCGCTTCCAGACTCGCGGGGTGGTTTAAGTTGGTGGTCTTCGCAGCCATTAAAAAACAACAGGCTCACGAAAAGAAAAGCGGTATAGTAAATCTTATTAATTTTCATATTATTCATAAGTTGAGAATTTCTTGGGATCGAATGCTTCCCGCACTGCCTCCCCCACAAAAGTGACCAGGGTTAATGTAAGCACCAATATTGAAACTGAGGAAATTACGATCCATGGAGCAATGCGGAGATTATTCACACCCTGCTTCAGAAGTTCCCCCCAACTGGGAGTTGGAGGAGGCAAACCATAGCCAAGAAAATCCAAGGCGGTAATGGAGGAAACCGCGGCCGCAATTGTAAAGGGGGCAAAAGTGACCAGGGTGGAAATCACATTGGGTAAAAGATGGCGAAAAATAATTCTGGCTGAACTCGCCCCAATTACCTTGGCCGCAGAGACGTAATCCCTGGCCTTTTCTTTATACACTGCCGCTCGAATGTAGTATGTCATTCCAGTCCATGAAAAAAGGACCATAATGAGTAATAGAGAGGAAATTTGCCAACCAGTGCCCCACCAACTCGGCATTACAGAAACCAAGATAATTACCATGTATAAAAAAGGAACATTTGCCCAAATTTCAACCAGTCGTAATCCAAGCATATCTGTCCTTCCACCAAAGTATCCCATTATACTACCCGCACAAATTGCGATGAGATAAGTTAACAGTAAATACCCCAGAGAAAAAGTCATCGCGATACGAAAGCCATAAAGCAACCTAGCAAATACATCCCTTTCCGTTTTGTCAGTTCCGCAAAAATGCCCGGAAGAAAAACTCGGTGGTGAAAATCCTGTGGAAGATTCTTTGGCATAATCCATCTCATAGGGGCCAAAGGGAACGATTGGCATAAGTAACCAATCGTTGGAATTTTCTTTTTCAAATTTCTTTTGGAGGTCCCGGTAATTCGTTTCATATTCATAATCAAAACCAAAAAATTTTCCGCTAATCTGTTCGCCGTAGGTGGGAAAGAAAAATTCTCCTTGGTAAGAAACAATCAAGGCCCGTTTATTCACAAATAATTCTCCCAAGAGACTGAGGCTATAAAGCAATACCAAGAAAATAAAAGACCAATACCCACGCTTAATCGAACGAAAGCGACGAAGCTTCTTGGTGGTCAATGGATTCAATTTAAGCATGGTTTTCATTCGAAACGGACACGGGGGTCCACCATCGCCACTAAGGCATCCGACAGGATGTTCCCCAAAAGCATAAGAGTCGCAGAAAGAGTAAGTACTCCCATAACTACAGGATAATCCCGATCGATTACCGAGTTAAAACCCAACAGACCAAAACCATCAATATCGAAAATAGTTTCAATTAAGAAGGAACCCGTTACGAATAATGTCACTTGGTGCCCCACATTGGTTGCTAAGGGGACCAATGAATTTCGCAGGGCATGTTTGCGGACGGCATTACCAAATGAAACACCCTTCGCCATTGCGGTTCGAACATAATCTGCAGATAAATTGTCCATCAGGTTATTTTTCATCATCATCGTAACGAATGCAAAGCCACCAATCAAATAGCAGCATAATGGTTGAAAACTATGTTCCGCTAAGTCTTTTAATTGTTCGAACATCGACAATTGTTCATGGTTTTCACTCACTAAGCCCCCCATAGGCAACCAATCCAACTTTACAGAAAAAAATAGCAGTAAAAGAGAACCCAGCGCATAACCTGGAACGGCATAGCCCACAAAGATCAGAATCGAAGACAGGTCGTCATAGAGCGTGTTATGCCGAACCGCCTTAAAAATCCCCAAGGGAATACAGACTGCATAGGTAAGAAGAAAAGTCAGAAGTCCAAAATAGGTTGATACTGGCAATCGCTCCGCGATAACATGAAGAACCGGTTCACCAAAACGGGTTGATTGACCAAAATTTCCTTGCAGAACGCCTTCATGTTGAGTCATGAAAAGCTCCGCCACCGGAACCGCATTTGATTGATCTGGGCTTCGTTCCTTCATTCGAACGTTCCAATTTCCCAATAATTCGGAAAGATTCACAATCGTGACTCCACCCAACCGATCTCTTTTCAGGATTACCTTTTCCCGAGCCCCCTGAATAATCGAATTTGGTTTATTGATTTCTTCATTATCTAATTCGTTGTCCTGGTTTTGATCCAAGCTATTAAAATTAATATATTTTAAAATAGTGGGAGGTACCTCGTCACGTTGTAAATATCCATCCCTATCCCAATCCAATTGAGCAAGTGGGAAACTGGGCAAACTTACCCGTTCAGATAATTCCAATTCGTCTCCCAAAAAGCGAATCTGGCGAAATTCAGTTTCTCTTGGCAAAATGCCAAGCCAGATCAAATAGGCCTGCCAATGAGGTTTATCAAAACCGTATAATCGTTTCATTTGTTCCAATTGCTCTCGGGAAAGTGCTTGATTTGAACCAGAACTCCGTCCCCCACCCCCTTCTTCAGAAACTTGTTGCATTTGCATCATTGCCTGTTCGAGCGGACCGCCGGGCGCCAGTCTGGTAATCGCAAAGACCATAATGCTGATTCCGAGAAGAGTCGGAGGAATCAATAATAGCCTTCTGATAAAATAATCTCGCATGTAACGGGTTTCTTCCTAGTCCTTTCAAGGAGATGGGGCAAAGTCAAATCTTTGCACTTTCCAATTTTGCTGATTCTTTTGCTTGCCAATAGTCAAGTGGTCGTCCCTTTTTTAAAGGATCAATTACCCAACAAACAGTCTAGCTTATTTAGGAGATACCAGGAGTTTTTTTATTCGGGTTCTCTTTTGCCTTCTGCTGGTATCATGCGGAGAAACTAGCAGTGTGGACGATGCCTCCCGTAAGGGAATACTAATCATGGGAAATAGTGGCGAACCCAAGGGATTGGATCCCCATATCGTGAGCGGAGTTCTCGAAAGCAATATTATCCGTTCACTTTTTGAAGGACTGGTCGAAGCGCATCCTTCCAAAGATGGAATTGCGATGCCCGGAGTCGCGGAAAAATGGTATCCCGTTGACCCTGCTCGACCGGATGAATGGATCTTCGAACTTCGCAAGGATGCCCAATGGTCGGATGGAGAACCTCTTACCGCGGAGGATTTTCTTTTTTCCTTTCGCCGCCTGCTCACCCCTGCCCTCGCCTCGGACTATTCTTTCATGCTTTATTACATTAAAGATGCCGAATTCTATCATAAGTCCCAGCGTTCCTACCTGCTTTTCCGTAAAGACGCCAACTTTACTGAAGATTGGTGGTCAACCTTCAAAAATGTGGACTTCGGCCCGAATGAAAAAGCGGAGGAAAATTCTTTCAATTTTATTGGTCTCGATAAATTGACTCTAACTAATTTAGAAAATCTACTGGAAAATCCTTCGCTTTTTTTATGGCCAAAGAATCTTTCTCCAGAGATTCGACGATCCCTCATCATGAAAAACCTGAATTTTGAAAAAGGGGATCGGGGTCAATTAAAAAAAGATGAGTTAAAGGATTTATGGAAATTAATTGAATTGGGTGCCACCGCCCCGGACATGCACACCTTGAGGGTAAAACTCAATTCACCCATTCCATTTTTACCCGAGATCACTAAACACTATACTTGGTACCCCGTGCCTAAGCATATTGTTCTGAAGCACGGCACTATTGGAGAACGGTTCACTTCTTGGACTAAACCCGAAAACCTGGTTGGAAACGGAGCCTTCATCCTAAAATCGTGGAGATTCAATGACCATATTGAAGTGAGCCGTAACCAACATTATTGGGACAAAAGTAATGTCGGGCTCAACGGTATCCGGTTCCTCCCCATCGGCAATCTCTACACGGAAGACCGAATGTATTTTGACGGTCAGATGCATGTGACCTACAGCATTGCATCCGAACTAATTGAATACTCCCGAAAAAAATATCCAGAACATGTCCGTAGTGAACTTTATCTGGGCACTTATTTTATTAGAACCAATGTTTCCAATAAACCATTTACAGACCCCCGGGTACGACTTGCCTTCTCCTACTCGCTCAACCAGAAATCACTTATCGATAATGTCCTTAAAGGAGGACAGAAGCCGGCCAGTGGACTGGTTCCTCCCTTCGGAAATTACCCTGCCTCTGACACAGTGACATTTGACCCGGAACTGGCCCGTAAGTTATTGGCCGAAGCAGGATATCCAGGCGGCAAGGGGTTACCTGATATTGAATTTCTTACTACGGATAAGGAATCTTCAAAGGTTACTGCAGAGGCATTACAGGCTATGTGGAAGGAACACCTCGGAGCCACGATCAAGATCAAGCAAATGGAATGGACTTCCTATATTACCGCGATGTTTGCAAAGGACTACGACCTTGCCGCTGGTGGCTGGATTGGTGATTACATGGACCCACTCACTTTTCTCGATATGTGGATGAAAGGGGTAGGAAATAACCGCACAGGTTGGCACAATGAAGAATTTGAGGACATCCTGGGCATGGCTGCCCAGACGGGAGAGGCGGCCAAGCGATACGAACTGCTCGCTCAAGCCGAAGCACTTTTTCTTGGTGAGCGGCCTATACTCCCGGTCTATTGGTATACACGCAATTATCTTCTTCACCCTGATGTAAAAGGATGGAATCCCCTTCTTCTCGATAATCATCCGTACAAGTTTTTACGCTTGCAACCGGGTGCCAACAATAGAAAGGACTGAACTAATGCTCCGCTTTCTAATCGGTCGGGTACTGCAAGGATTTCTTGTTCTTTTCGCTCTTTATACCATTACCTTTTTTCTGGCCAAGGCCATGCCAGGGGAACCTTTTACATCCGAAAAAAATATATCTGCGGAAACGAAAGCAAACATACGCAAACTTTATGGATTGGATAAACCGATCTGGGAACAATACATAGTCTATCCAAAAAATATCATAACGGAGGGTTCATTCGGGATTTCAACGAGTAAAGGAAGGCCAGTAATTGATATTATTGCCCAGTCTTTTCCTAATTCATTAATGCTTGGCCTATGTGCTCTTGGCTTCGCAATCGGAATAGGTGTGCCGATCGGCATACTTTCAGCAGTTCGGAAAAACAGCTGGATAGACTGGTCGTGCATGGCGGTGGCAATGATTGGCATTTGCATCCCCTCATTTACAATCGGCCCGCTCTTGCAAATCTATGTGGCGGCCCATATTCCCGGACTGAAGGTGGCCGGTTGGGGAAACTGGGAGGACATCCTTCTGCCCGCCTTTACCTTGGGACTAGTCTCCGCCGCTTACCTTGCCCGCCTGACCCGGGGAGGCATTCTTGAAGTCCTGTCCCAGGACTTCGTTCGAACGGCACATGCAAAAGGGGTGTCTCCAACCCAAGTAATCCTTAAGCACACACTGAGGGGTGGCCTTCTCCCGGCAGTTGCCTACCTTGGACCGGCTTTCGCTGCCTTGATCAGCGGTTCGTTTATCGTAGAGACCATTTTTCAAGTTCCGGGAATGGGACAGCACTTTGTAAATGCAGCCACCACAAGAGATGAGTTTCTTCTCTTAGGCCTGTCACTATTCTTCGGTTTGCTCATTGTGGTAATGAATCTTCTCGCCGATCTGCTCACCGGATTATTGGACCCTCGCATGAGACAAAGCGGAGGGACCGATTAGAGACATGACTAATCAAGATCAAGCAACTCCTCAAGGTTCCTCTCTTTGGAAGGATGCCCGGGCCCGCATGGCGAAAAATAGATTCGCGATGGGGGGACTCTGGATAATCATCCTTATGTTCTCACTCTGTTTTATTTTCGCATGGTTTTGTACAGACCCTAACCAGGTCAACCTCATCAATAAGTTTGCCTCTCCTTCGCTGGATCATTGGTTTGGAACCGATGCTCTCGGGCGCGATCTATTTGCCCGCATTCTCTACGGCGGACAGGTTTCCATTCTCGTTGGCTTAATCGCCACAGCCGTTTCCGTTGCCATCGGAATCGTTTATGGAGCTGTTTCAGGTTTCGCAGGGGGAAGAACGGATGCAATCATGATGCGCGTAGTGGATACATTGCTTGCCATACCCTTCCTGGTTCTCGTTATCGTACTACAGGCAACATTAAGTGACTGGTCTGGGGATGCCACCCGATGGATCGTGGAAAATTTCAAATGGGATAAAGAATTCACGGGACGGTTAACCAATGTAATTCCGCTCTTCTTCGCCCTCGGTCTACTAGGCTGGCTTACCCTGTCCCGAATCGTGCGAGCCCAGGTGATGAGCATTAAGGAACGCGAATTCGTGGAAGCAGCAGTGGCACTGGGATACGGAAAAGCTCGTATTCTTTTTCGACATATTATTCCAAATGTTCTTGGTCCCACAGTTGTCTACTCCACCCTTACCGTTCCAGGCTTCATCATGTATGAAGCAATTCTCTCATTTCTCGGATTGGGAGTGGAATCACCAAATAGTTCGTGGGGCGTTCTAATCAAAGAGGGTTCCAATTTTTTGGAAACTGAAGTTCAACTTCTTCTTTTACCAGGTCTATTCTTTTCCCTCACTCTCTTTTCCCTTAATTTCCTAGGAGATGGACTTCGGGATGCACTGGATGTAAAAGCTGCCAAAGACTAATGAGTTTGCTTAAAATAAAAAATCTGAAAACTTATTTCCACACCCGTGCGGGCACGAACCGGGCAGTGGACGATGTCAGTTTCTCGATTAATAAAGGAGAAATCGTAGGGGTGGTGGGAGAATCGGGTTCAGGAAAGTCGGTCACTTGCCATACCTTACTTGGACTTCTGCCCCAACCCCCCGCAAGGGTGGAAGGTGGAACTGTAACTTTTGATGGTGGAGAACTCCTTACCCTCTCCCATTTACGCCTCAGAGAGATCAGAGGGAAGCGGATATCAATGATCTTTCAAGATCCCATGAGCTGTCTGAACCCGTACTTGAAAATTATTGATCAAGTAACCGAACCCATTCTCATTCATGAGCATGTCTCACGACAAACTGCAGAGGCGCGTGCCATTGAGATGATGAAAAAAGTCGGGATAAGAGATGCCGAATTAAGAGCCCACTCCTACCCTCACGAATTTTCCGGCGGTATGCGACAACGAGTCATGATTGCCATGGCATTGGTTACCAAACCCGATCTTTTATTGGCAGATGAACCAACCACCGCACTCGATGTAACCGTACAAGCCCGTATCCTGAAGATCCTTCACGACCTTAAAGATGACCTCGGAATTGCAGTGCTCTTCGTAACCCATGACCTTGGTGTAGTCGCTGACATTGCCGACCGGGTAGTGGTAATGTACCGCGGTAAGATTGTCGAACAAGGGAATACCCGTGATATCTTTGAAAAACCATCCCATCCCTACGTAAAAGGACTTCTTGCCTGTAGACCCACTCTAGAAACCCAATATCAAACCCTTCCCACCGTGGACGATTTTCTTCAGTCGGAAGTCGGAGCGGACGGTTCTTTTATTCTCAGTGAACGGACGGATGCAAAAAAACGACTGGCAGGGCTTCAAAAACAACTAAAATGTGAAATTTCGGACAAGGATATCCCGACCACTCTACTGCAAGTTAAAGACCTAAAAGTACACTTTCACTCCGGAGGTGGATTCCTGGGAAAACCCCGCAGGACGATTAAAGCAGTCGACGGAGTCGACCTAACAATTGCAAAAGGTCAAACCCTAGGACTGGTCGGAGAATCCGGATGCGGAAAAACCACCCTCGGGCGGGCCATACTGCGCCTGCAAGAATCAAAATCTGGCTCAGTCCTCTACGATGAAAATGAGCTCACCTCTCTGAACCGGTCCGAAATGCTCGGGTTTCGAAAGAGGATGCAGATCATATTTCAGGACCCTTATGCTTCCCTTAATCCTCGCCAAACGATCGAACAAACACTCATCGAACCAATGCTCGTTCACAAAATTGGTTCCAATCATTCGGAAAGACGGGATCGAATAGTTTCTCTCCTGGAGGAGGTTGGCCTTGGGTCCAATTTCCTTCTTCGATATCCGCACGAGTTTTCGGGGGGACAAAGGCAACGAATTAGCGTAGCCAGAGCACTGGCAGTGGAGCCGGAATTCATTGTCTGTGATGAATGCGTCAGTGCCATGGATGTTTCTGTGCAGGCACAGGTACTTAATTTACTTCGTGAATTGCAGCAAAAAAGAAACCTTACCTATCTCTTTATTTCCCATGACCTCAGCGTAGTAAAATTTATGTCCGATGACATGATTGTAATGAAAAATGGACAGGTGATGGAAAGCGGCAATGCAGAAGAGATCTACAAAAATCCTCGATCCGAATACACCCGTGAATTATTGGATGCGATTCCCAAATCGACTCTTTCCGGCTAGAAAATTCTTGTTTTCCACCAGGAAGGATTATTCTACTTAATTAACCCCAATCTTTCACCCGAAAAAAGGAATTGCTGTGCTAATCCGCAAAACTTACCAAAGTGAGATCGTGCAAAAATTATTTTCTGAACTGGACTAAAAGATTCGAGGTTATAATGCCTATCCAGTGTTTTTGCGATCCAGGTATCAACGGGAAATGCCTCGGATTTCTTGGCTCCAAAAAGCAGTGCACAATCTGCAATTTTCGGACCGACTCCCGGTAAGGAAACCAGTTTAGACTTTGCCTCCGGATAGGGTAAATTTATTATTGTATTTAAAAAAGTAGGTTCATCGTTGAGAATTGAAGCCACTCCACAAACATATTTGGCACGATACCCTAATTTTAATTCCCTCAGTTCTTTCTCTTTAACTTGCGATAATACCTGCCAACCGGGAAAACTCCAAATATTGGGGGCAAGTTGAATACCGAATTTTTGTGAAACCAAATAGCCCAATTCTTTGATTTGCGGAATACTCTTAGCAGAACTTAATAAAAAGTAAAAAAGCATTTCTTCGAATGGTTGATTAAGTATTGTCAGACCCGGGAGGGATTGTATGCATTGGGCAAGAATCGAGTCACTTCGCCATGGTAGGTTCTGAACCGCATCATCATAGGTTTTATCCAACCATAGGTACTCCAGTATTTCGTTTTGGGTGGCTGGAAATTGTTTCGAGGTTCGCCAATGAATAACCCCATTTACTAATTTTAATTCAACTAACTTGGAACGAAATGAACCTAGCCACGTTCCATAATCTGTCGCACTCCAAGTAAAACTTTGACCTCCTTCCAAAGTCTCTTTTAGCCCGAGAAGAGAAATGTTTTTCGGCTTAGCTAATTCCTTCCAGGGGAACATCGAAAAAATAGTCTGCGAATTAATCGTGACTCCAAAGAAAACTTTTTTTGAGTAAAAATAAGTCTTCATTTGAATTCTTTAATTCAATCTTCCATGCAATTGGTTTCACTTTATTACTGGCCCAGTCTTTTCCGGTGAGACCAAGAAAAATCTCGCTCTTCCCTTCTTCAATAAGCGGTAAAGAAAAGGTAAACCGTTCGATTTCGGTTCGACCATTACGAATCACAGATAAAATAATATTCTTTTCGGTTAGGAGTTTCCGAAAATATTGATTCAGAGAAAACGAGAAATATAAACCTTCTCTTTCTTGATTGGTTCTACAATAAACCATCTTCCCGGTATATTCTTTTCCAGAAAAGTACTCAGGAATGCGCGTCAGTTCATTGGCATTAAAATACCGAAGTGAAACGCGAGTAAGTTCTTTTCCGAAAAGAACCGAGCTATAAAAAAGCGACAGGCAGAGGAGCAGAACAAACTGTTTGCTCACAAAACTACAACAAATCAGCTCTCAGTTGAATCTTTCGATTCTTTCTGAGGGGCTTCTGCTTTTTCTTCTTTGGGAGCAGCATCTTTCACAGGTTTGTCTCCCAAAACATCAGTAGGTTTGGCTTTTTCTGCGACTGGTTCAGGTTTTTTCTCTACCACTTTTTCCTTCTTGGTAGTTGCAGTCTTTCGAACTGCTCTTGGTTTACTGACCTTGGCCTTAGTACTTTTTGACGATTTGCTAATTAATTCTTTAACCGCTAATTTCCGCTTTGCAATGTATGCTGCTCTTCGGCGACGCTTTAAGATTTTGTTGTATTGTTTGCCCATAATGTAGGATTCACTCTGAAGGAAATTGGAACAAGAAGCAAGATTCAAACTCTGCCACCGTGCTTGAAAATTTTACTGAATGTCAATCGGTTTTCCCGATTGAGCAGATTGGTAAGTCGCATCAATAATTTTCATCAGTGCCAACGCCTGGTCTGGAGTGTTCAAAGGACTCTCTTCTCCCGCAATAGTCCGTACAAAATTTTCTGCCGAACGAATTCGTCCCATATCTTCATTGGGCTCAGTTTTAATCGAACGGTTAACAGACCGGCCATGTTCCTGAACATATAATTCGCAATCATCAATTGCCGTATCATCCAAACCATCTGAGCCGAACAAACGACGAATCATACCTCCTGCCTTCTTCCCTTGAAAGGTTACCGATACCTCCTCTTGCTTAACCATTTCTGCCCAAGAGACTTGGAAAGAAAGAATTTGTCCGGTTGTGAATTTTATAAATCCATGAGAGGCACTTTCCACATCTGTCACTCCGTCTGCGACATCAGGAATACCCCAGGGGCCTTTAAAGTTCTTGTCCTGAATGAAGTCCGAAAATGTTTGTGCCAACACACAGGATGGCGTCGGGTAGTCCATGTAGTAAAGGGCAAGGTCCACCATGTGTAATAAATCAATTAAGGGTCCACCTCCGGATAATTCCTTGTTGGTAAACCAACCACCAAATCCCGGTATCCCAGTCCTTCTTATCCATTTGGCCTGAGCAGAGTTAATCTGGCCCACTTCACCGGCTTCTATATATTTTCTTAGAGCATATGATTCTGGACGAGCCCGATTATTAAAATTGAACATCAAAGTCTTACCGGCACTTTCAGACGCTTCTTTCATTTGCAAAACTTCTGCCGCATTTAAAGCGGGTGGTTTCTCGCAAAACACATGTTTTCCAGCCTGCAATACCTGTAACGCTAATGGTCGGTGCGTACGATTGGGGGTTATGATACTAACCGCATCAAGGTCAGTTAATTGTTCGAGCATTTGAGCAGAATCTGAAAAGACATGAGGTACATCATAAGTCTCAGCTGCCTTTTTTGCTGCGACTTGATTCATATCACAAATTGCGACGATTTCTGCCCCTGCATTCCGAAAGCCCGCGCTATGATATTGCAGCATGCCGCCGGCTCCGATTATTCCAATTTTAATTGTCATTCAAATTCTTGTTTGTAGTTGATGAGAAGGGTCGTGCTTACTTTGGAATCGAAGGAAACTTAACCCATTTTTCCTTCGCGTTGGCACTTTTTACAACGGTTTCGATAAAAGCCATTCCAATTATTCCATCGCGAATATCCGGAAAATCATAACCTGATTTACGCGGAAATTTACCCGCAATTTCATCTTTAATGGCAACGGCAGCAGAATTATACACATTGGCAAACGCCTCAATAAATCCTTCCGGGTGACCGAAAGGAATTCTTGTATTTTCTGCAGCGGCACCAGTTATGTAATCATTCCCTCGACGATAAATTTCCCGGGGTGCACGCGCATCCTTAACGATTAATTCATTCGGGTGTTCCTGGTGCCATTCCAACGATTTCTTGGTGCCGTAGATTCGGATATTTAAATTATTTTCATCTCCATTTGAAATTTGTGATGCATAAAGAATTCCACGAGCACCTCCTTTAAAACGAACTAGTAAATTACCATCATCATCCAACACACGACCGGGGATGTTAACCGATAAATCTGCACATAAAGAATCGATCTCTAAACCAGAAATATAATGAACCAAATTTTCCGCATGTGTGCCAATATCTCCCATGCAGTTGGAAACTCCTGCAATTTTAGGATCGGCTCGCCAGTTGGAAATTGCTTTGCTCTCCCCCGTTAATGCAGTGATCGCGTATCCTTGAGGATATTCACAGACAACCTTAATGATCTTTCCAAGCTTACCCTTTTTTACCATATCACGGGCTAATTTAACCATCGGATAGCCCGTGTAATTATGAGTCAATGCAAAGACTTTTTTTGATTTTATAATTACCTTCCTGAGCTCTCTCGCCTGGGCGAGATCAAGCGTGACTGGCTTATCGCAAATCACATTAAACCCCGCTTTTAGAAAAGTTTTTGCCACATCAAAATGAAGATAGTTTTGCACCACTATACTTACAAAATCAATTCGTTCACCCTCTGGCAACAAGGCTTCTTTCTCGGCCATTTCCTGGTACGATCCGTAGGTTCGGGAGGGATCGATAAAGAAATCTTTTCCCGACTGTTTTGATTTTTTGGGGTCAGATGAAAAAGCACCCGCCACCAATTCGATTTTTCCATCAAGATTTGCTGCTCGTCGATGAACGCCGCCTATGAATGCACCACGCCCGCCTCCAACCATGCCCATTTTTAGTTTTCTATTCATAAATTACTGGGTCCAATTAAATGATAATCGTCATTGATTTTTCTTATCAAATGCGGAATCAAATGCCATTTCATTGGATTTAAAATCCAGATTTTTTACAAATTCGCAGGATTCTGTGGCACCATGAAAGCGATCCATCCGACCATCCTCCCACTCAATGGAAAGAGGCCCTGCATAATGAATGTCATTTAAAGCAACTATGATTTCCTCAAAATTCACATCTCCTCTTCCAACGGAGCGAAAATCCCACTGTCGGCGTGGGTCGCAAAATGTGGTGTGACCTCCAAATACTCCAACCGTACCATCCCCGTGCCCCCACCAGGCATCTTTCATATGGGCATGATAAATTCGATCCGAAAAAGTTCGGATGAACTTCACATAGTCAACTCCCTGATATCCAAGATGCGAGGGGTCGTAGTTAAAACCAAATCGCTTGTGGTTTTTAACGGCCTCCAAAGCACGCTGGGCACTGGCAATATCGAAAGCAATTTCAGTCGGATGAACCTCCAAGGCAAAATTTACATTTTGCTTTTCAAATTCTTCCAGAATCGGCCCAAAACGCTTCGCGAAATCTTCAAACCCTTTATCCCAATAGGCCTGATCAGTTGGTGGGAAGGCATAGATTGAATGCCAAATACTGGATCCTGTGAAACCATTCACCACCGCGGGAAAATCATCTTTTTTTCTACGTCCAGGTTTTGCATTTATAAAGTTGCGACATGCCTTGGCAGTTTTTGACATTTTCTTTGCTGCCCTCTTACGAACTTTCTCAGGATCTCCATCCCCCCAAACATCTGGCGGAAGGATTGATTGATGACGTTCATCAATAGGGTCACAAATTGCCTGCCCCACAAGATGGCTCGATATGGCAAAGCAATCCAGGTTATTATCAGACAAAATTTCCCATCTCTCTTGACAATATTTTTTGGAGATCGCCGCTTTATCTACATCAAAGTGGTCCCCCCAACAGGCTAACTCCAAACCGTCGTAGCCCATTTCTGAAGCTTTTTCAGCAAGCGTTGGTAAAGAAAGATCGGCCCATTGACCGGTAAACAATGTTACTGTTCTTGGCATATAAAAATTGTTAAATTTATAGATTAATTAGTTCCAATAAGGAAGTTTTTACTAAGTGAGGGCAACGCTTTTTTGGTAAAACTATAATTAAATACCAAAAGAGGTAGTTGAATTTGATTTAAAATGAAATTGGATTCAATCGGAGACAAGTATTTTTTGGGCTGTTTTATATCCCAGCGAAAATTTCGGCATTTTTTCAACCTGTAATTCAATGGTATCGGCGACTTTTTCGTTTTTTACAAGCGTCACCATTCTTCCAGGCATCAGGCCTTTCGCCTGAGCAAAATTTAGAAATTCAGGACTTTGATCAAGAATTGATTCAATTTTCATTTTCGTACCCACTAATGAATCTAAGAGGGTTTTTTTGGGTAATCTACGAATAATCCCGTTCTTTGTTGGAATTGGGTGCCCATGCGGGTCATGCCGAGGCTTGCCTAGAAATATGTCCAAACGCTCCAACACCTTCTCCGAAATGGCATGCTCGAGCACCTCCGCTTCATCATGAATTTCGCTCCAATCTAAACCGAGAGTTTCAACTAAGAATGTTTCCAATAATCGATGGCGCCTTATCATTATCATCCCAATCTTCTTGCCCGATGGAGTAAGTCGAACTCCTTTCCGGGATTTATAAGAAAGCCATTTTTCTTTTTGAAGATTCTTCATCATCGAGGTCGCGGTCCCTGGAGTTACGCCTAGCGAAGTCGCAATCATTCCCATCGGAACTTCTCCACGCTCACATTCCATCGATAATTTTAAGATCGACTTGAGGTAGTTTTCAACCGTCGCACTTGGCATGTGTATTATATTGAATGTAATGTCCTATTGACTCAAGGAAAATGATTGCTACACTTTGACTAATCAAAAACAATACTTTTAATAGTCATAAATATTTAATTTATTTACCTAAATACTTTCTTTGGTGCATGCTTTTTTTCTGCTCATTTTTATTGGGGGGATGCGGGGGAGAAACTAGACCCAAAGCAGACTCGGAGTCGAGTAGTTCGAGCAGTGAAAAAATTCGGCTTGTCGTGACCACAACCCAATTGTATGACCTCGCCCAACGATTAACCGGAGATCGTTTTTCCGTCACTTCCCTCATGGGTCCGGGTGTAGACCCTCACATATACAAACCCAGTTCGAGGGACATACTGGCACTTTCCAAGGCCAACCTTCTGGTTTATCATGGAATGCACCTTGAAGGTAGACTAGCAGAAGCACTTAGTCATAGCGAAGAAAACGGTATTTCAACATTCAACGCCACTGGCAGTTTGCCGAACAAGGAAATCATTTACTCAATCTCAGGACACAGCGAACAACAGTACCCAGACCCCCATGTGTGGTTTGATCCAAAGATTTGGTCCTTTATTGTAAACGAATTTACTCGCAGGGTGATTCGCTGTAACCCCACGGAACAAAAACAATTTGAATCCAGGGCAATTCAAATTTTAGATAGTATTTCAAAAATTGAGGAATGGGGGATAAATGAAATTAAGAAAATACCCAAGAACCAGCGTACCCTAATAACGAGCCATGATGCATTTCAATATTTGGGTCGGGCCATGGGACTACAGGTGATTGCACTACAAGGAATGTCTACCACCACGGAAGCGGGATTAGCTGACCGGGCTAATCTGGTTGACCTTATTCAAGACCATAATATTCCCGCTATCTTTATTGAAAGTAGCGTCAATCCGACTGCGATTCAAGAAATTGCAAAAGAATGTAATGTCGAGGTGGGAGGAGAATTATTTTCGGATGCACTTGGTTCCAACAATCAATTTGCTACCGGGCCAAACGGAATACAATACTCTGTTGGTACCTGGGAAGGAATGATGGTTCACAATATTAACACTATCGTAAAGGCATTACGAAAAAGAAGAAAATGAGTGCCAGTCCACCGTTATTCCCCCTTGAGGTTCATGATTTAACCGTTTCCTACCACACAAAACCAGTATTGTATGGGGTTGATTTACAGATAGAGGAAGGTTCATTAGTGGGAGTAATTGGTCCAAACGGTGCCGGTAAATCGACACTTATAAAAACCATTATGGGAATCGTTCCACCCAGCGGTGGATGGGTAAAAATCTTTGGTCAAAAAGGAAAAAAGGCTTACACGAGAGTCGGATATGTGCCTCAACGCGAATCAGTGGACTGGGATTTTCCTGTCTCAGTATTAGATGTTGTCCTGATGGGTCGATTTGCACATGTGGGATGGTTGAAGCGAGTAAGTAAAAAAGATCGCTCCATTGCTTGTGAATGTCTCGAAAAAGTAAACATGCTTTCATTTGCGGACCGACAAATTGGAAAACTCTCCGGTGGACAACAACAGAGAGTCTTTCTTGCTCGGGCATTGGCACAGGAGAGTGACCTCTACTTAATGGACGAACCCTTCTCAGGAGTAGATGCAGTTACTGAGAATGCGATTATTGAACTGCTCCGAGAATTAAAGAATAATGGAAAAACATTACTTGTAGTCCACCATGATTTATCCAATGCGAAAGATTATTTTGATCAGTTGATACTACTCAATATGAGATTGATTGCACATGGAAAGAAGGAAGACACATTCACCAAAGAACTTCTTCAGAAAACATATGGTGGAAGACTTACAGTGTTTACAGAAATTGCAGGACAAGCCGCCAGTAGCCAAACTTCCAACCAAGTCCCTCAGAAGCATTTGTGAGGTTATATAACTCTCCGTATAGACTAGTTGTATGAATCTGAATTTTTTTCAATTCGTTCCCTTTTTTCGCACCATTCTTTTTCTTTTTACTGCGGGTAGTCTCCATGCGGAACAGATTGCAGAAGATTCCTCTCTCTCTATTCAAACACTTCGCTTTCTTTCGCTGACAGATTATTCAGTCCAAATCGTTCTTTTAGGAGTAATATTGATGGGGATGGGGTGCGGGTTAATGGGAGGCTTTGTAGTCACCAGGAAGTTATCCCTTTTTGGTGATACCTTGTCACACGCTGTACTTCCCGGTGTCGCAGTGGGCTTTATATTTAGCCAGTCAAAAAATTCGTTCAGTATTTTAATGGGTGCGATGATCGCCGGTTTCCTAGGAGTATTTCTGATTTCCTTAATCAAAAAAACTACAAAAGTGAGACTTGATAGTGCGCTCGGATTAGTACTCTCCGGCTTCTATGCAGTGGGAATTTGCTTATTAACTAGAATCCAGAAAATGGAATTTGGAAATCAATCCGGGATTGACCGATACCTGTTTGGTCAAATTACCGGACTGTCGACGGCGGATGTTTTGGGGATGGGAATTTCATGCATTCTTATTCTTTTACTCACATTTCTATTATACAAAGAAATGCTAGTAACCGGATTTGATCCTGGATTCGCTCGTTCTGTAGGAATTCCGGTGGATTTGCTTCAATACATACTTTGGATGTTGTTAGCATTTTCTGTCATTACCTCCCTTCAGGTAGTGGGAGTAATATTGGTTTCCGCATTGTTAATTATACCGGCTGCAACTGCATCGATTATTACCCAAAGAATGAAGTCACTTCTTTTTTGGTCAGCCGGGCTGGGAATTCTAGCCGGAATTGTGGGAACATACTTATCATTCTTGGGCAATCGATTACCGACGGGGCCCTTGATTATATTAACCTCAACTAGTTTTTTTATTATTACCCTTTTCTTACATTTCAAAAATGGTCTTCTTTTCAAATGGATTCGCTCGCGGGGAAAAGAGCAAAAAATCGCAATCGAAAACACATTAAAGGCAATCTACCAAGAATTGGAAAATCATAATTTTTCGGAAGATACAATCACACTTGGAAATCTAGCAAAAAGGAGAAGGATTAATATGCCAGAGGCCCATAAGGAGGTAAAAAACCTAGTTAAAAAAAATCTCGCTTTTCTGCTTCTTAAAAAAAATCAGACACTCCCGAATGAAGATATCTTGTCATTAACCCCAGAGGGTTGGAGTGAAGCATGCAGAATTGTGAGAAACCACAGACTATGGGAGTTGTATTTAACCAATGAAGTTCACTATGCCCCAGACCATGTTCACGAAGATGCGGAAAAAATTGAACATATTTTGGGCGATACAACGGTTCGAAAAATTGAACGAATTTTATCCAATCCAAGACGGGATCCCCATGGAAAATTAATCCCTAGCCAACAAGATATTGAACAGGGGTTTATCGAAAAAAAAGTAATTCGGACTGTATAATGGATCATTTTTTCCCACCCCTGGACTTACTTGATACCTTTGCCATGCCATGGGCATCACCAGAAGATATTATTTGGAACGGGAAAATTGTCGCGATGGGCTTTTTTGTTTGTCTTTCGTGTGGATTAATTGGCGCCTTTATCGTAGTTCGAAAACTCGCTTTGATGGGAGATGCAATTAGTCATGGAATCCTTCCCGGGCTCGCCCTTTCATTTATGATTACTCAATCAAAAGCCTTACTCCCCATGTTCATTGGTGCCTGTATTGCCGGATTGCTATGTAGCCTTTGTATTGAATGGCTTCAAAAAAAATCACCCCTTAAAGCAGATGCAGCTCTTGGCTTAACATTTACCAGTTTTTTTGCTTTAGGCGTCCTGTTAATTACTCAAATGGGAAATAACGCACATATTGATGCAGAGTGTTTACTGTACGGAGAAATTGGATTCACTCCTCTCGCGAAAAATTTAAAATGGGGGGCTATTGAACTTGGTCCCCGTCCCCTTGCGACCATGGCAATGGTTACACTTTTAATCATTTCTATAATTATTGTATTTTACAAGCAATTGCTTGTGACAAGCTTTGATGAAACACTTTCGATATCACTAGGGTTACCAATCAAAGCAATCCATTATGGACTAATGTTGCTCCTTGCTACCACTATTGTCGCAGCATTTGAATCAGTGGGAGTAATTCTTGTCATTGCGATGCTTATCTTTCCCTCCACCACTGCCTCCTTTTTCTTTTCTCGGATGCCAGCAATTTTATTTTCTACAATCCCGTTGGCTTTAATTTATTCTTTCGGAGGATTTTTCTTGGCTCGATGGCTTGATTGCTCGATTGCAGCATCCATGGTTGTAATTGCAATGTTTTGCTTTGGATTGGCATGGCTGTTTGGACCGGTTGATGGTGTAATCCCAAAACTGCTGTATCGGAAAGTATCGGTCTAGAAGAAACCTTCTCGAACAGGCACAAAAAAAGCCTTCGATTTCTCGAAGGCTTTTTTACTAAATTTGAGAGGAACTAAATTTATCCCTTCTTTTCTTTCTTTCCTTTTCCTTTTGCCAAAGCAATCTTGGAAGCAGTCTTATTTTTGCAATTGCAACCGTCAATGCTTACGCGGGCACCTTTTTTGAGTTTTGTTGGGCAATCAATACCAACCATTTCAGTTTTGCTACCTACTTGGACTTTCTTTTCCTTTTTTCCTTGAGTAATTGTAAGTGTTTTTGACTCTTCATCGAATCCAACAACCTTGCCGTGAATAGCTTTGGAAGGGCAACCGGCAAACACGGAACCAGCAAATGCGATAGAAGCGAGTAATAAGAATAATTTTTTCATAGTGGGTAATATATTTTGTTAATATGTTATGTATTAGAAATATCATTCAATGAGCAATTACAAGATAGACAAGAAAGAAGTACTCAATTTTAATAATTTTACTGAACGACCTTACAAGAAATACTAAAACCTAGATTTTCCTACCCCTTGATGAAACTCGTAACGATTTATTTCCTCCTCCTATCCACATTTGCCCTATTAAACGGCCATCCGATCCCTGATATTCCCGTAATTGGTGATTTTGATCAAAACGGGTCCAGTGTGATCACCGTGGAAATTGATACCCGTAGCTTTGCTGATGACCCCGAAGAAGTTCCCATGCTCAGCGGACCCGCTTTTGATGAGCTAACAGCGGAAGAAAAAAAAGACTTACTGCTGGAAGGAAAAAACCTAATTACCGAGGCTTTGCTTATTCGATTTAATGAAAAAGAATGGTTTTTACCTGACTTTGAATATGACTTTGAAAAAAAAATCGGGGGGAACACCGTTGAAGAAAGTGATACCTTTGTCATCCGCGGATACGCTCGCATAAAGTTAAGTTCGGAATACCAATCCTATCAAATTCGTGCCAAGGAATCAGCAGTTTATGATATTATATTTACAAACCGGCTAAATGGCATACCACAAAAAAGAGTTAATGTTTTATTTCCTGGAGAAAACAGCTTTACTTTAGATTTGACCAATTTTTTTGGACCGGGAGAGGAAAGTAACAGTACCGAATCATCCAAGTTCGAATATAAAGACACTGCTGATTCGCAAAGCACATTCATTTCATTTCTCCGACAGGGATTTGTCCATGTTGTTCCTCTCGGACTGGATCATATTTTATTTGTCTTCGGTTTATTTCTTTTGTCCAGAAAATGGAAACCCCTGATCTTACAAGTGAGTGCATTCACATTAGCGCACACCCTAACTTTGGGTCTAGCCACATTGGGTATCATTTCAGTTTCTCCCCAAATCGTGGAACCAATTATTGCCGCCAGTATTGCGGTCATCGCTCTGGAAAATATTTTTTTCCCAGGATACAAACCCTATCGTTTAGTAATTGTTTTTATTTTTGGGCTGATTCATGGTCTTGGTTTTGCCGGTGCATTAAGTGGATTTAATCTTGAACCCACCTCCCTGTTACTTGGATTGTTTGGGTTTAACCTAGGCGTTGAGTTTGGACAGCTTGCTTTGCTCATTGCTGCTTATTTGTTAACCGCTCAAATTAAAAATCAGTCAAATTATAGACAATGGATTGTCATACCCGGTTCAATCACTATTGCCCTTTTCGGCATATATTGGACGATTGAACGGATCTTCTTTTAACTGTTATCGAATTCGATCTTCAAAAAAATTGATGTAACTGATCAAAAATCCTTGAACATTCCGTGGTTTTAAAGTTTTAAGGGTGAGTCCAAATTGATGTTTAAAAGAATTCTATATTTCCTTTCTTTTCTTTCAGCACTCACAATAAGCGGTATGCCATTGGCCATCGTTCAAGTGGGAGCGTGGTTGAATATGATCGATGAATTTTATGAGGAAACCCAATCAATCAGTTTATCTGTGGAATGGACATTCAACGGGGATCTCCCCTGTAGTGTCTGTCAATTTGTGAGTGAACAAACAGATTCAGGTAAAAAAGGTTTAACAGCCACAGAGCTTTTTTCGCACAAGTTAAAATTAGCGTCCGAAATATCTGAAATTATTACTGACCATGGACTAAAAATGGTGGGGGAATTATACCCTCCTATCGGGTATGTCTCATCAACCTACGATCCAGCGGAGCTACCTCCTCCGCGAATCAGAGCGTAAGTCATTCTCTCTTCGAACCCGTCTTTCCGCATAATCGCGGAAGAAGCTACAAATTTGCGTAATTAAACTTACGCGCACGGATTCGATTTTTTTACGCTATGTTCTAACTCTTTACACTTTATATAATTATGAAAAAAACTTCTCTCTTCTTTCTCACCATTCTTTTAAATGCCCCCTTTTCCTTTGCTCATGATGAGGCCTGGTCTGCTGCCCGACCCGATGGCCACGCTCCCATCTCCGTAATGGGAGATCATATGCACACCATGGGCGAATGGATGGTATCCTATCGCTTCATGACCATGGAGATGGAGGGACTACTCGATGGATCCAATGATATTAGTGCATCTGATGCGAACACTACTTATGGCTATAATAAGATGATGCTTCCCAAGTCTATGACTATGGATATGCACATGTTTGGTGCGATGCATGCGATTTCTGACAAGTGGACATTAATGTGCATGCTCCACTATTTAGACAACGAAATGACCATGCAGGGTTCAAGTATGGGCAAGATGGAGTCGAACGGAATTGGAGATTTGAAAATCGCGGGCCTTTACGATCTAGCCCGATGGGACTCTGGGCGTCGTATCCATTTCAATATTGGGCTAAGTCTTCCAACCGGCTCTATTGATAAAAAGTCGGGTAACAACACACTCGGCTACGGCATGCAATTAGGTTCGGGAACTTGGGATTTTCATCCTGCAGTAACCTATTTGGCACAAACTGAGAACTATTCTTACGGGGCACAACTTGGAGGAATTCTTCGAATTGGAGAAAATGATCAGGATTACACACTCGGTAACAAATTTGAGGCGGGATTATGGGGAGCTCGTAAGATTACTGATTCCCTTAGTGCATCAGCAAAGCTTGATTATTCCAACCAAGGTGAAGTCGACGGTGCTCACAAGGGATTGTCCACCATGCAAAAAAACATGAGCCCAGGTAATCAAGCTACTTCTCAAGGGCGTGATATAACCACATTAGGTTTAGGCCTTAATTACTATTTTCAAGATGGTGGACTGAAAGGCCATCGCTTGGCTGCAGAATGGGAAACACCCCTCGATCAAAAAGTAAATGGTGTCCAACTGGAACTTGATTCCACATGGACTCTTGGATGGCAGTACGCCTGGTAATTATAAATTATTACCTTTTCCACCCCTTTGACTTTAACTTCAAAGGTCAGAGGGGTGAATTTTTGATCTGAATTTTGCCCTCAATCTATTTTGTTCAAATGAACAGATTTTAGATTAAAACAAAATTTTATAATTTCTTTGATTTTGGCTTCCGGTTTAATTTAAAATAGGTAAGTGTTCAAAGGAGCATAATGTCTAATTTTAAATCACTCGCTTTTTTCTTTCGACCACAGGCGATAGCAAGAGGGTTATGCTTCTTCTTCATCTTTTATTTTGCCTTTCTATATCTCCAAAAGGTTGTGCAGGCCGAAGAAACCTCGGTGCAAACCGATGAGCTCGATCCATTTGTCATTACCGCCAAGGGAGGATTTGCTACTTCATTGCGTTCATCTCCATGGGCAATTAATAGATTAGAGGGGACCGAGTTGCTATATTCTGCTCGCTCTCTTCCCGAGTCTTTATCTGGCCTTAACTCAGTCATGGTTCAAAAAACCGCACTCGGACAGTCTTCGCCTTACATACGCGGTTTTACCGGTTACCATAATGTTCTGCTAGTAGATGGAATTAGAATTAACCATTCGGCGATGCGTTCTGGTCCAAATCAATACTGGAGTACGGTGGAAATGCTCGGTGCGAACCGCCTTGAAATTGTTCGCGGACCCAATGGTATAATACATGGGGCGGATGCCATTGGAGGTGTCGTTAATATCATATCGAAAGAGCCCCGATTTACAGATGGGGAAATGTCACATAACGGACAATTAATCGGCCGGCTTTCATCAGCCGAACATTCATGGACCGCGGGAGTTAAAGGCAATTTCTCTACACCTGATTGGTTTGCCGAACTATCCCATATTGAACGTTCTTTCGGAGATCTTGAAGGAGGAGCAGATATCGGTGAGCAAGAAAACACCGGCTACGATTCCAGAGGTTCCCAGTTTCGATTGTCCCGTAAATTGAATGAAGATACCCGATTCACTTTTGGATTTCAAAACGTGTTTATGGATAATGTTCCCCGAACCCATAAAACGATAAATGGTTTAACTTGGGAAGGGCTCACTCCGGGTTCCGAAATCTGGCGACAGTTGGATCAGGAAAGAAATCTCTTTTATGGAAAATTTTCCTGGGAAGATGCTGGGGGATTGGCCGATGCAGGTCTGCTGACACTGAGCCTACATAAACATGAACAGGAGCGCCAACGGATGAAAGGGTCAGTAAGCGGTTTGGCTACTGGTGGAGATTTCCAATATTTCGGACTCGAAGATCTCGGTTTTTCCTCCCGGTTTGAAACCGATGATCCATGGGGAGGGCGGCTGGCATACGGTGTAGAATGGCAAAGAGAATCCCTGTATTCCGGTGGTTACAAGTTTAATAGCTCACAAATAAAGAGTGCGGAATTAGTCCAAGGCCCTCTTGCCGCAGATGCCCACTATGACCGATTTGCTTTTTACCTAAGTGACAACTTCCTGCTTGGGGATTGGAGTGTTGAACCTGGAATACGCTTTTCTTCGATTCAGGCTGACCTTGAACGCTATTATCTCAAGAACAGCGATTCTTCGACTCTGCAACCATCCGAGAAAAAATATTATAGGGAACTGATTGGAAGCATACGGGCAAGCAGAGAGGTCATGCAGGGGAACTTTCTCTTTCTTGGTCTGTCTGAGGGATTTCGTCCGCCCAGTTTATATGACCTTACTTCCACGGATGAGACCAGTGCAGTAGAACGGCCAAATACCTCACTTGATTCAGAAAGTTTCTTACAAGCAGAAATGGGTTTTAAAGGAAGCTCCGATTCATGGAATTGGGAAGCTTCCTATTATCATACCTGGATTAATAATATGATTGTACGCTCGCCAATTGAATCTGGAAAATCAGATGTTTTAAAAGCCAATGCAAACGGCTTTATTCATGGATTGGAAATTCAAGTTGGGCACGACTGGTCCCCTTCGTGGAGCTCACAATTTCGGATTTCGTTAATCGATTCAGAGGTGGAACAATTGCGAGATAATAACGCAACTGGATCTATTACTGTTGACGGTCGAAACTACGACCCAATTGACCGGGCAACCACCCGGCTCATGCCCCCGCAGTTTCATTTTGTTACCCGTTATGCTCCTCCAAAGTCTAATTGGTGGGGAGACATTTCCATTTTGGCAGTGGGGAAGGCGGATGATCTGTCATTAAAAGATGAAACAGATTCCTCCCGAATTCCCTCGAATGGAACTCCTGGTTACGCGGTAGTCGGAATAAGTGGTGGACGAAAATGGGGAGAGAATTCATCCGTTTTCCTTGCGGTGGAAAACCTGGGTGATGTTGACTACCGGGTGCATGGTTCCGGCTTAAATGGAAGTGGTCGAAACTTTATACTTTCATTCTCCCGCTCATTCTAAAGTGTTTTATAAACACAATAATTTTTAAGTGATATTTTCTTTTGCGGACAGTAAGAAGAAAAAATTCATAAAACATTTTTTCATAACACCAATAAAATAAGGGATACCTTCCAAAAAAAAATCTAGTTTTTTATTACTTTATGGGTGAAACTTTTTATATGAATTTGTAGTTTATTTATTGTTATGAAAACTATATTTTTTGCCCCACTGGTTTTTCTGATTACTTTACAGTTTACATTGTATGCAGCCCTTCCAGGGGATATATTTTCCTCTTCGATTATCCAAGCTGAAGCAGTGGCGATCGATAAAATCCTCAACAGCACATACCAAAAGAGAAATGTCAAAATTCCCGCTAAGATAGACGAATCAGCGTTGGTTAGAAGATTGTACCTTTCCTTGGTTGGAAGAATTCCCACTTTTGAGGAAATAAATTCCTACCTCTCCGACACATCAGTCCAAAAAAAGTCTCAGCTTATTGAAAAACTGACCGAGTCGTCAGGCTATAATAGCCATATGTTTAACTGGTGGGCTGATTTACTTAGATTAAAATCACGAATGCGTGGCGGTAACCAGATACAAGCCGGTCAACTTTACAATCACTGGGTAAAAGAACAGGTCGTACAAAATGTACCCTTTGACCAAATGACATATTCTTTAGTAACTGCAGAGGGATACCCGTGGGAAAACGGAGCCGTTGGCTATTACCTACGGGACACAGGCATGCCCCTTGATAATATGTCCAACACCGCTCAAATCTTTCTTGGAACACAAATGGTTTGTGCGCAATGCCATAACCACCCTTTTGATAAGTGGACCCAAATGGAATACTACAAGATGGCATCCTTTACCTACGGGATTTCCACCCGTATGGGACAGGGGTTACAAAAGAAAATTGGGCAGTATTTTTATCAACAAACCAAAGGGTTATCGAAAGCAGAAAAGAAAAAGTTAGGGAATTCTCAAAAAGCACAGGTGCTCAGAAAGGCGATTCAAGAAATGGTACAGCCCCTTCGATATGGAGCCACTCATACTGGCCGAAAACTCAATTTGCCCCATGACTATCAATACGAGGATGCAAAACCCAAAACAGTGGTGAATTCGGAACCTATTTTTGCACCAGACTCCCTGAATAAAGAAATAGAAAATCCTGTAAATGCTTATGGACAATGGATCATCTCAGAAAATAATCCACGCTTCACTAAAGTAATTTCCAATAGAATGTGGAAGAAAGTATTTGGCCGTGGAATCATAGAACCTGTGGACGATTTACGTGACGATTCAGAATCTTCCATTCCTGAATTATTAACTCACTTAGAATCGCTCATGGTTCGTGTGAAGTATGATCTTAAAGAATTTCAAAAAATTCTGCACAATGTAGAAGCTTTTGAAAGAGAAGCAACCGGTCGTGAACTTACCAGTGTCGAAAAATATTATTTTGAAGCCCCTATACTTAAACGCATGAGTGCAGAGCAACTTTGGGATTCGATTGTTGCCCTGTCCATTCCCGAGGTTGATGAGAGAAAAGCGGATTCCTCAAAAGTTGAACTTCGACTCAAAAACTTTGCGAATTATCAAAAGCAGGTTGACGACTTGAGCGAGAAAAAATTCGTTCAACTCGCCAAAAAAGGTGCTAAAGAGAATGCCCGAATCAATAATAATATGAATGAGATTCAGCTTAAAATTCGAGAAGCACAGGAAGCAGATGATAGACAAGCTGTATCAATGCTAAGACGGGAATATGGAAAAAAACGAAACGAACAAAAGTCCCTTTTTGCAGGTTTGGTAATGGGTTCCGAATTTGATGTCCAATCTCTTTATCGTGGTGGCAAAAGTAAAACTTCTACCGACACCAGATGGAAGGGATATTCCGGAAATTTAATGCGGGCTTCAGAAATTGAAACTCCTGCCCCCCCCGGCCATTTCCTTCGAGAATTCGGCCAATCAGATCGTGAGATCATTGAAAATGCGTCAAGTGAATCATCCGTGCCCCAAGCACTCACTCTCCTCAACGGGGTTTTTTACAAAGCCCTATTTGATCCTAAGTCTCCCCTTTCCAAAAATCTTCTCCAAGCTGAATCCTCAGAGGAAAAAATTAAGGTTCTCTTTCTTTCCATCTTAAATCGAAATCCTTCACCCCAAGAACTTACCCAATCCCTTGCCATGGTGACAAGTTTTCCGAAGGTTCCCTATCAGATACCACTCCCCAAAAAAGTAAGTCCTGAAAAAAAGAAGAAGTACTTGAATTCGATCGAAGGTAAAAAACAAAAGCTTTCCTACTATAACGATCGTGATTTTCGTGGCATCGCCTGGTCATTAATTAACACAAGGCAATTTTCCTTCATTCAATAAAATACTCAACTCAGCAAAATCATGAGCACCACAATTAAAAAATCAGACGAATTGGAACGTAGACGCTTTATGAGCTTAGCTGCAAAAGGTCTTCTGGGAGTAAGTATTTTACCTTGGGCAAACTCACTATCGCTTCAGGGGGCCGGTCTAGGATTAAACCGTCCACTCAATCACGCCCCCAAAGCAAAAAATGTCATTTACCTATACATGTCAGGTGGAATGACCCATCTTGACACCTTCGACCCTAAGCCCGGTACCGAAACTGGAGGCCCGACACAATCAATTAAAACACAGGCAGAAGGCATCCAACTTGCGGAAAACCTTCCCCTGCTTGCCAACCATGCGAAAAAAATTGCTGTAGTTCGAGGAATGAGTTCTACAAAAGGGGCTCACGAACAGGGCAACTATTTTATGCATACTAGTTATGCACAACGAGCGACAATTAAACATCCTACCATGGGTTCCTGGATGACCAAGCTTGATGGTCGCTTTAACCCTACCCTTCCAGGTGCTGTGGTCGTAAACGGAGGAAGCCGGCACCCGCTTTCTGGATTTCTTCCCTCCTCTCATCAACCACTTGCTATCGGAGACCCAGAAGCCGGGCTGCGAAACAGTAAAATGCATCCGGGACTAACTAATAATACTTTTGAAAAACGACTCGATTTTTCTCAAAAACTAGATGAGGCATTCGTGAAGAAGTATAGTTCTGCAAAAGTAAATTCCTATGCGGATATGTACGATGACGCCATTCGTTTAATGAAGAGCGGTGATCTCTCGGCATTTGATCTTAGTAAAGAAACAGCACAGGCAAGAGAATCCTATGGGGAAGATAGATTTGGGCAGGGCGTATTGCTTGCCCGGCGCCTTGTTGAACGACAAGTTAGGTTTGTAGAAGTTCAACTTGGAGGATGGGATACGCATCAAAATAACTTTTCCCGAGTTCCTGAACAGAGTGCGATTTTAGACCAGGCACTTTCTGCCTTGTTAGCTGATTTAGAACAAAGAGGAATGCTCGAAGAAACTTTGGTTGTACTCGCAACTGAATTTGGACGCACTCCAAACATTAATGTTAATGATGGCCGCGATCATTACCCCAAGGCTTTTTCATGCATGCTGGCAGGAGGAGGGATTAAAGGTGGTCAAGTCTGGGGCAAAACCGATAAGGAGGGGAGAGAAGTAATTGAACAAAAGGTCGAGATTCCTGATTTTAATGCAACCATTGCATTCGCACTTGGCCTCCCTCTGGACGAAATTGTCTATTCTCCGACTCGCCGTCCATTTACCTTATCTGATAAAGGACAGCCCATTACCCAATTAATTTAATTTCGTAACTACTTTCGGTTTTTCGGCCGTTTATACATCTGAAAGATTGAATGTTTTTTATTTCACTCTTTACCATCGGGACGATTTGAGATGATATATCGATCTTTATACTTAATTACCATTAACTCTAAATCCAATAAATTATGAAGAAGTATTTCGCGTTGCTCGTGTTCCTGCTTCCCTTTGTTATGTCAGCAGCAAAAACAGAAAAATTAGATCCTGAAAACACCTTAACCATTGAACTTAAGGATGGAAAAGTGGTCATTGAATTGTTTAAAGACGATGCCCCAAATCATGTTGAAAGAATCAAGAAACTAGCAAGCGATGGCAAGTATGACGGCGTTGTCTTTCATCGGGTAATTGAAGGTTTTATGGCCCAAACGGGAGATGTGGAGCATGGTAATTCAAAAAATTTTAAAGCTAGTCGAGTGGGAACCGGGGGTTCTGATCTACCTGATTTAAAAGAGGAATTTAACGAACGGGAACATGTGAAAGGAACTTGCTCGATGGCAAGATCATCAAGTCCGAACAGTGCAAATAGCCAGTTCTTTATTTGTTTCGATAATTCTTCCTTTCTCGACGGGCAGTATACCGTTTGGGGACAAGTAGTGGAAGGGATTGAATTTGTAGATAATATCAAACTTGGTTCCAGTTCTGACAATGGTTCTGTGGATGATCCCGATGTAATGATTAAAGTCACAGTTGGATCTGCCAAAAAAGCAAAGAAGAAAGCTTCCCCCAAGAAGAAGAAAGAAAAATAGTATTGCTTAGTCCCTTTTACAGGGATGGACCAATAATATTCTCGCAGTCCAAGTGGTAGAGTCCCACGAAAAATTCTTCATCCCATCGTTCCTCCACCGTTAGGTTGCCATTGACCCGTATGATTTGATCCATTAATACCTCTACGCCATCGGAGGAACTCACTACCACCCATCCATTTGCCTCTGGGCTTTTACCAAAACAACAACTCATTTGATCTGGCAAAAGAAGAAATTCTTTCACCATGTTGTTTTCGTCCACTACCGTGGGAAGCATAAACCCTTCGACTGCTACCGTTTTGCCAGATTTCTCCCTGAGATTTTTAGGAACCCTTTGTGAGTAAGAGGCAAAGTCGAAATCTTTCCCGTCGCGCTCCCAATTCACATCATAAGTAAAGCCAGAGATATCACGAAAGGCCAAGGGTTCAAATATACTATTTTCATCTATTGGTGGCAAGTGATTGGCAATTGATTCGTTTGCATCTTCTGGCCTATTGGGCTGTGCTACTCCATTAAGAATAATTCCTTCCTCAATCGATTCCTCCAATCGCTCCACAGGGACCAATGGTTCAGGTTGAGAATCTAAACGAGAAAAATTGGATTCGTTACTATCAAGTTCAACAGTTAAAATGGATTCAACGATAATGGGTTCCCCAACTGGAATGATGGTTTGAGCCGCGTCTTCTTCCTCCTCTTTTCCGCAGGAGAAAAGAAAAATAGATATTAGGAATAAATAAATTTTTGGTGGCATCACACTTTCAAGTTAGCTGAGTGGTAATTTCTCGCAAGTTCTTATGATTCAAACCTCTCGATAAATAATCTGAAAGAGTACTAACTGGAGGGACGAAGATTCTTACTGATATCGACCCGATATGCCATCCAGGCAGGTGGTATTCCACTAATCAATCCAAGGAGAACGATTACCGAAAATACATATACAAAAGTAAGATCAAAAGAGAATGGATCTAATAAAACACCCGTTTGCTCACGGATGAAGTGCGACGCGACTCCATTCATTATCAAATAAACCAGAAAGGAACCTAAAGCCCCAACCAAAGAAATGAGTAAGGACTGCCCAAGGACCACATTCGTAATAAAATACCGACTCGCTCCCAGGGAGCGGAGAATCGCAAATTCTCGCTTCCTTTCGTTCATTGAATTTCGTAATACTGATAAAATAATTAAACAAGCCACACTACCAACAAGATAGGCGATCCATTCCAGTACTTTTTCGAACCAAGTTAGACGATCAAAAAATTCTGCAAGAGTTGCCGCAATCGGCCATGCAAATGTGGCTTGATTTCCCTGCTTGTTATACTTCATCTCCAAGGCAAAACCAGCAGCTCCCCGCAATTTAACCAATACCGCACTGACTGAAGTGGAATACTCACTTGCATGACCCTCCATGAACTGAATTCCTTTAATAGGAACCCAAATTACCTTATCTGCAGGAGTTCCAGTTGCACTTAATATCCCCACGATCACATACACTTCGTCATGCTTACTTTCTTCCCGAAAAGTTAATCCGTGGTATGGTTGAAAGCGATCGCCCACCTTGAGCCCTAATTTATTGGCTACAAAATTTCCGACAAGTGCTTCTTTCGCATTACTGGAAAAGAGCCTTCCGCCTTTTTCAATCTGGTACTTGACGCCCTTCTTCCATTCGTGCTCATCAAATAAAGAAGGTTCCGTTCCCACGAGTCGATAACCCATAAAGTTATCACCTACGGCCAATGGGTACGCTTCTTTCACTCCCGGTGTATTTTTAATAATTTCGTATTGCTCCCATTCAAGATTTCCCGGAGAAGCTTCCAGATGAAAAATGGCATTAAGAATGAGTTGAAGTTTGGATCCACGGGCTCCCAACACTGCATCAAACCCGCTAGATGAAAGTGTAAATGCATTTTGAGCACCCTCTTTTATTTTCCACGTCCCTAAAAACAATCCTCCCGACATCGCAATTGCAAGAGATGCCACCAAAGAAGAAAATGCATATTGCCTCACTCCCCTTGTGCAAAGTGCGAAAAGAGCTTGTATACTGCTCATACTTCCCCCTTCACACAATTAGACTTACTTACTTCTTCCCAATTTTCTTGCCGGTCAAAATTTTGAATTACTTTTTCATCATGGCTTACCAAAAATAAAGTAGTTTTCGACTCCCTGCATAATTCGCATAAAAGCTCCATCGATTTTGCCGCATTCACGGGATCCAGGTTCCCTGTTGGTTCATCGGCCAACACTAATTTGGGCTGGTTAATAAGTGCTCGCGCCAAAGCTACCCTTTGTTGCTGGCCAATCGATAATTGGTGAGGGTAATAGTTTATTCTTTTACCCAGTCCTACCCTATCCAGCAATTCATAGGGGTCACTTTGATTGGAATGATCTGCGAAAGACATAGTAAGTTGCAGGTTTTCCAAACAAGTAAACCCTTGAAGCAGGTTAAAGGATTGAAAGACATAACCAATTAATCTAGCCCGGAGTAAATCACGGCTAGAATCTGTCATTTGAGAAACATTCTTTCCGTTTATTTGAATTTGACCTCGGTCCGGAGAAAGAATTCCGGCAATAAGGTGCAAAAATGTGGTTTTCCCGGATCCACTTTCTCCCCTCATTCCGCAAAATTCTGCTTCATTAAGAGTGAAATTTTCAACATCCACCACGCACAAGGAATCTCCCTCTGGTGCGAGAAAGGATTTCCTTAACTGCTCAATCTTTAATAGACTCATTGTGCAATCTATCTCAACAAACCAATCCTATAAGGCAAGCAGTATGCTATCGGTAAGCCAATTTTCCAAATTTGAAACCGATATTAAATTCGATTATATTACATTGTTCAGGGCTTGAACAATATTTAATGAGTCATTTCCAATCCGCTCCATTTCATTCAAGATATCGACATAGATCATCTCCGCCTTTAAATTTTCCTTATCTTGCATTCTTTTAACTGCATTCTTCCGTAAGGATTTTCGGGAAGCATCAATTCGGTCTTCAATCTCTTCTGCCTTTTGAATTTCCGGGATACTACCATCCTTTAAATGGGTCTGGTATAATTCCATGAAATCAAGGATTTGCTCCGAAAATACTTTGATTTCGCGCAAAGTTTCTTGAGGAAGAACACGATTTTTTCGGTACTTACGGTGTGCTAGTTGAACGAGACGATGACAACAGTCACCAATATCCTCAAGTTCGCCAGTTACCCTTAACAGAGAGGCTACGCGAAGGGCACGCTCACCTGCTAGGCTTTCAGTTGTACAGTAAATTAGGCTCTGGGTAACATCAAACGCGAGCTCATCACATTTATTTTCAAGTTCTTTCAATTCCTTTATGAGATCGCTTTTGTCGATGTCAGGACTTTCAAATACTTCCACAAAACCTTCAAACATGTATCGGGAAATTGCGGCCAAGCGATCTATTTCTGCTTCAACAAGTGCAAGGTTGAGCTCCCCTGTTTTGGGGAGAACCCCCGATCCCTCATAGTGAAGTGACGCCAAACTACCCGGCTTGGGTGCCTTACCATCATGAGTTTTTGGTTTAACAAGCCGTTCCGCTAATCGACTCAATTGAGGAGCAAAACCAATCAATAATGCGATATTAGCCAAGTTGAAGAGCGTATGAAAAAGTGATAGATGCAAAGGAATATTTCTATCAACAATTGCTTTCTTTGCCTTGGCGAGGTCATCTTCTGTTGGGGCACCTTCGAATTCATTATCTGATAGATATGCAGTCGCGTCTGCTTGCGTAACATCATCGATATAGATGGCTCCGGGCATGACTTCGTCTAACATTCCTATAAAAGGATAAAAAAGAAGAAGCATCCAGCAGACTCCTACTATATTGAAAATAAAATGGGCCCGAGCAGCTCTTTTTGCGTTAATGTTGGCTCCCAGGGAAGCAAGCCAAGCAGTAACGGTGGTACCAATGTTCTCTCCAAGAACAATGGCCGCCGCGATCTCGAAATTGATCCAACCGTTAATCGCTACAATGATGGTAATTCCCATGGCAGCTGATGAGGACTGAACCAAAATGGTAAGGAAGACCCCGATGATGAGGAAAATAATTACTGAGCCAAATCCATAACTGTTGAGTTGTTGGATAAATCCCTGAATGTCCTGTACAAGCAATTGATCTCCAGGATCTGCACTTTTAAGCAAACTTTTAACATCCGGTACCGCATTTTTCAACTCGCTGAGTCCAAAAAATAATAAGCCAAACCCAACGAGGAATTCACCGGTATGTTTAAATTTTGGCTTACTCATAAACACCAAAGGCAAACCAATACCAATGATAGGAAGTGCAATTTTGGATAAACTAAACTTTCCAATTGTAGCAATAATCCAACCTGTAAGTGTGGTACCAAGGTTTGCCCCCATGATAACTCCGATAGATTCCGTCAAAGTAAGTAGCTGAGCGTTTACAAAACTCACCACCATTACGGTAGTAGCCGAGGAAGACTGGACAAGGCAAGTGACCAAAAGCCCAGTGCCCAATCCGAAAAATCGGTTTTGAGTCATAGTCGCCATTATCCTTCTCATCCCTTCTCCAGCTACTTTTTGAATACCTTCGCTCATCACCCGCATTCCAAAAAGAAAAATACCTAGGCCTCCAAGGATGTATAAGAAGCCTACAATAAATTCCCACGTTGTTACATTAGCCATAATAAATTTTTATTTAGTGTTTAAATTTTAATGATTCCCTGTTTACCAGCTAATACGAAATGCAGTGGTGAATCCCCAACCTTCATATTCTTTTGTGCCAGCTTGTTCGAGCTCGGTGTATTGCAGACCATTTTGCCATTTCAGTTTGTGACCATAAAAAAAGTGATTCAACCCGAAAAAATACTCGGTCAAGTCATCTCCACGGTATGCACCACGATCTAGTCTATCTTCCCATCGACTTGCTCTTAATTGATCGTCTCCTGAGCTTTCAAGGTGCGTGTAACAGAAAATAACCTGAGTCTTGTCAGTGATATCATAAAAAGGCATCAACTGAATACCCCAGACATCACCTTCTTTTCTATCCGCAAAGCTCAGGTCAGTCCAAAAGTACCAAGCATTATTTTCCCATTTAGTTACAAACGAATAGGCTCCATTCCAATCATTAAAGTCTTCTACTTCGTCATTTCCATCGTCTTCTTGGAACATAAAGTCTAAGCGGAAGTAAGATTTTTCTAGATTAAATTTATCAGCATAGTCTCTGCCTAGGGATAAGATCCCGAATTGACCGTATTTGAAAGCTCCATCAAATTCTGGTTTGTTATCGCTAGAATACAATCCGGCAAAATAATCAATTTCCTTGTTGGAACCTGATAAGGAAAGACCAGGAAAATACTCCTGCCCAAACCAAATATTTCCGGCAATTTTGCTCCTTTCAAGCGTGTGTAATTTTTTAGACGATGTCGAACCGTCCAATGTAAAAGGAGCTGATTGTTTCCCTACTTTAAATTTTATCCCATTGTCCGTGGACCATGAAAAATAACTATCAGTTAGGTCGTTGTATAGAGGCCTTCCTTCGTTCTCCAAGCCAAGGTCTGCCTCCGAGTGCAGCGTTATGTCTCCCCAAAATGTTGCTTTAAAACCGAATCGAAACCTTCTCCAATCATAATCATCATGATCAAGTGCTGGGGATATTTCATTTTCAAAACTATGATATTCACCCTGAAGCCTTCCCGTGAGCCAAAACTTACTGATCCATGAATTCTCTTCATTTTCATAGAGCACAACTTTGTCCCAGATTTTATCATAAGTAGATTGTTCATTTTCTTGGGCCTGCAGGCAATAAGCACTAATAAGTAAAATCGCAACAGAGCTAAGGGGAGGTAGGGCTTTTTGAAGAAAGGATAGGTGACTTAAAGAAATCATGTTTTCTTTTTTATCATCTTTATCTTACATAATTGGGTCATAATTGTTACAATTATGTTACAATTATAAATGTAGACTTTTAAAATACTACCTTTGGTATATCCTTTTGTATTGATCTACAGGGATTTGGGAATCTTGAAAGAAAAAACTGTACCGCTGTCGACCTTGCTTCTAACAGAAATTTCACCATCATGAGCGTCGATAATTTCTCGTGCAATACTCAAACCGAGTCCAGTCCCTCCTCTATTTCGGGATCTTCCCTTATCAACTCGATAAAAACGCTCAAAAAGCATCTCTTGGTCTTCCTGCTCAATTCCTTTGCCATCATCTTCCACTTCGCTGGTGATGGAATTATCCTCCAAGTTTTCACTAATTCGAATCGATATCTGGGATAGTCCTCCCGCATGTATGATTGCATTGTCAATTAGGTTTTCAAATACACTGACTAATTTTTGCGGGTCGGCAAGAATTCTAACCGGGGCTGCAGGACAAAGTAAGATCAGTTTTGGAAGAGAAGATTCTTTTCTCTGCAGAAATTCTTCTTCGATCTCTCTGACAAGTTCACAAAGATCGAATGGTTCCTTGGATAATGTAGTTTTGGGCTTCTCCAATTTAGCGAGGACAAGTAGATCCTCGACAAGAGAATTGAGCCGCTCTGCATTTTTTTGAATTTTGGATAAAAAACTTTTACGCTTGTTTTCGCTGAGGATTTCATAATCTTCCTGGAGAGAGTCAGCAAACCCCTTAATGATCGATACCGGGGTGCGTAATTCATGCGAAACATTGGCAACAAAATCTCTTCGGGTTTGCTCATCCTGGTCTTTCGCTTCTCTTTTCTGAGGTTTATTCTCAGGCCAAAGTTTTTTACTCTTAGATTTAAAGTTCTTAACCGCCGCAAATACACCAAAAAGAAATCCTGTAATTAGTAAAACGCATAACCAAGGAGGAAGGTGCATAAATTAATTCAAATCTTCTACGAGCCGATAACCGACTCCTCGAATTGTTTCAATTTCAATTCCTGCATTCTGAATTTTCTTTCGTACCCTTCGAATATGTACATCAACTGTTCTGGTCTCAACATCTGCATCAAATTTCCAAACGCCCAAAAGCAGATTATCACGAGTCTGGACACGTCCCCTCCTTTTAAGAAAATAATGTAAAAGTTTAAACTCAGTGAGCGTGAAATCCACTTTGTTTCCAGAAATTGAAATACTATGATCCTCCTCATCCAGAAGAAGGTTTCCAAACATAATTCGGCCTTGATCGTCATCCACTTGCTCGGCTGTTCTTTTTAAAATTGAACGAATGCGAAGAACAAGCTCTTGTGAATCAAACGGTTTTCCAAGATAATCGTCAGCTCCTTGCTCCAAACCTTTTATTCTATGCTCTACATCTGTTTTCGCGGTCAGCATAATTACGGGAGTCTTTTGAAGCAAATTGTCAGCACGTATCATCCGCAAAAGCTGAAATCCATTTAAGTCAGGCATCATGACATCCAAAATAATAAGGTCAGGATTGAAATCGCGAGCATTCCCAAGCGCTTCGTACGGATTATTAGAAAATTTTACTTTGAAACCTTCTTTACCAAGTTGGTAATGCAAAAGATCAGTTAAATCTTGTTCGTCGTCGACAACAAAAATACGAATTCGGGAGCTCATGAATGAGATGCCTATATCATTCAGCACCCCGAAAATAGCAAGTTTGATTTCCTCTCCCGCTTTTTAAAGCATAAACTAATTCAATAATGAATTATTTTAGGTCCCTCCTCAATGCAGCTTTTTTATATTCAGGTGCATGCCTTACATCCCGACTTGTAGCCATAAAGAAAATTTCCTTGGATATATTTACCGCATGGTCACAAACGCGTTCCAGGGATTTAGAAATAAATAAGACTTCAAAAACCGATGAAGCCACAGTGGGATCTTTTTCTACCAAAGTTTGACAAAACTTATTGTTATCTTTGTGAAGTTGATCAACTTCCAAATCTGTTGTCCAAATGGACTTTGCCTTATCTTCATCAAATTCAACAAATATTGAAAGTGCATCTCGAATCATATCATGAGCAATGTTAGCCATTTGTGGAATCCCATGAAATTCGTGCATTGTAGTTTTACAGGAGCGTTTAGCAATTGCTTTGGCTTCATCACCTATGCGCTCAATCTCATGGCTTATTTTCATAGTTGCTACAAGAAGCCTGAGATCGGCAGCAACTGGCGCATGGGTCGACAGGTATGTAGTTACGGATCCACTAAGTTCATTTTCTAAATCATCAATTTCTTCATCTTTTGCCCGTACAGCTTTTGCTAGAACAGAATCTCCCTCAACCAAAGCCTGAACCGCTCCCTTCACCGATTCATTAGCAAGCTGACCCATGAGAAGGAGCTTTGATTTTACATTTTCAAGATTATGTTCGAAAAAAGTTGTCATGATCAAATGAGTTTAAATTTTTTGTAATAATTTTATCCAAATTTTCCAGATATATAATCTTCAGTCTGTTGTTTATTCGGATTAAGAAAAATTTTCTTTGTTTGATCGCATTCAATCAATTTACCTAGGTAGAAAAACGCTGTGCGGTCAGATATTCTACCAGCTTGCTGCATGTTGTGAGTGACTACCACGATGGTATATTCTTCCTTAAGTCCAAGTATGAGTTCCTCTACCCGACCTGTTGCGACTGGATCAAGGGCTGAACAAGGCTCATCCATTAAGATTATTTCTGGCTCCACTGCTAAAGTTCGTGCAATACAGAGACGCTGTTGTTGTCCGCCTGATAAGCCATAGGCATTCTCATTCAATCTATCCTTTACTTCATCCCAAAGTGCAGATTTTCTTAAAGACTCCTCAACTTTTTCATCAATGACGCGCTTGGATTTAATACCCTGAATCTGCAACCCATAAGCAACATTTTGATAGATTGATTTTGGGAAAGGATTAGATTTTTGAAATACCATCCCAACTTTTTTTCTTAACTCGATCACATCGACAGATTTATCATGCAAATCAATTCCCTGAATTTCAATCGTTCCGTTTCCAATACGAGCACCATCGACTAGATCATTCATTCGGTTAAGACAGCGCAAGAGAGTACTTTTACCGCACCCAGAAGGACCGATGAAGGCCATAATTTCTTTAGGGAAAATATCTAAATCAACATTATGTAGAACTTGGTTTTCGCCGTATAGAAAATCCAAGTCACGAATACGAATAGATGGCTCATTGTCCAAAACAGTCGAGTCAATTGATGTGTTTGGGGAATTGTCGGTTACATTGTGCATGATTTATAAAAAATGTAAATTACCATCGATATTTTTTTCGGAGTCTGTTGCGTAATAACATAGATAAACTAGCCACTCCTATAACGAGGAATAGAAATACAAACGCAGTACCATACTGCATATCAGAAGTATATTCATTTTGAGGAATTTTTGCACTGACAACATAGATATGATAAGGAAGAGCCATAACACCCTGAAAAAAGAAATCGGTCCAATGTTCTAAACCCTCCCAAGGTAGTTCAGAGCGTTTAGCGTAGGCAGCAGTAAACATTATCGGAGCAGTTTCCCCCGCCGCTCGTGCCACCCCTAAGATAGATGAAGTAAGAATCCCTGGCATGGCAAATGGAAGTACGCTCGTTTTAATCATAATCCATTTAGTTGCACCCAAGGCCAAAGATCCTTCACGAAAACCCTGCGGAATAGAACGTAAGGATTCCTCACTAGCGGTTATTACAATTGGTAAAACCATAAATGCCAATGTAAACCAACCTGCCAACAAGGATACATTCCAATCTAGGAAAATCACGAACAGTCCGAACCCGAATAGTCCATATATAATAGAGGGTACACCCGCCAAATTTAATATAGCTAGACGAATTAACGAAAGAAATTTTCCGGGTTTTCCATATTCAGCCAGAAAAATTGCACAGAACACACCTAAAGTTATCGCAATCGTCATCGCACCTAAAACCAATAACAATGTACCAATAATTGCTGGAAAAATGCCGCCGCCCGAATAAGCATAATCACGCGAAGGTAAAGAAACCGACATTGCTTGTTTAAATGGAATGACTAACTCTTGTATAGAATTCCAATTTTTAGTTTCAATATCCAAAAATGCACGACGAATCGTTTCATAAGCAACCAAGGCTTCAGCAAAGCGTCCGAATTCCTTTGGCCCCCTTAAAAGAGTAAAATCTTCATAGGTTAATGACACTTCATTTCCAAAATCCTTAATTGCCTGGTTGTAAGTCTCAGGAATTTCTATGAGAAAAGCATTATATGCCTTTTCAATTTCCTTAAGCGTATTAAGGCTTGGTTCTTCAATATTAGAATATTGCTGAGCACGAAAAAGAATTATTTTTGTTTCAACCAATGGTAATCTGCTTCTCTCTTTCTCAAAATGACCAAGGATAAATTCGCTAACCAGACCTGGAATCTCTTGTGGTTCAACCTCAAAGTCCCGTGCAGAAGCATTAATGTCTGTCAACAAATCACTCCAAAAGGCAAATTTGTTATATATTTTATCACGCTCTTTTTTCAAAAATTCTGCATTAGTAAACTGCAAACTTTTTTCTGTCCATTCCTTTTGCAGTTCAATCATTTCATTATCTAAATCTGATAGATTCGAGGTAAATCCTGGGCTTTTCGCAAAAAGATTCCATTTTGCAAGAATTTTTTCGTCTTTTAATTTGTAATAATTACTGGAACTTAATTTGATTTCCTCATCACCTTCACCAATTACATGAAGAGTTTGAGGGTGTTCAGTAAGAAATTCCCAATTTATCAATCCATCGCCCTCAAATATCTTATTCGCTCCCTTTGACAAAATATCCCAAAACAAAAAGGCTGCACAAAACAAAACGAAGTAAGTCATCCCCCTGAACAACCCAAACATCAAGTTTTCCTGTACTTTTTCTCGAGATAATTTGGGACTGAAAGGATTTACTTCCTTATTTTTATGATCACTCATAAGTTCAGTAACTTGTTTTGTATCGACCAGCAATAGCCTGTGATAAAAAGTTAACCAATAAAGCGATCAAAAATAAAGCTATGCCGACCATAAAAAGTGCCCGGTAATGAATACTGCCGAATTCCACTTCGCCCATTTCTTGAGCAATAATACCTGTCATCGTATGGACAGGTTGTGCAAACACCCCAAATCCAGTAGTAAAATCAGGTATTGCGATCCTGTTACCTGCGCATAATAGAACAACCATTGTCTCCCCTATTACCCTTCCAAATCCAAGCAAAACTGCTGAAATTATGCCGGTAATTGCAGAAGGGAAAATAACTCGTGCACAAGTTTGCCAACGAGTTGCTCCCAACGACAAAGACGCATCGCGCAATGCTCTAGGCACATTATTCAAGGCATCTTCTGCAAGCGTAAATACAGTTGGCACTGTCATTAATGCAAGAAGAAATCCAGCGGTGAGAGAATTTAAGCGCTCATCAGCAATTAAACTTACCATGCCGCCCAATACAGCAATTCCAAAAAAACCAATTAATACTGAAGGAATAGCAGAGATAAATTCTATACATGGTTTAATTACAGATTGTTCTCGAACCGAAGCTACTTGGTTAACATAGATTGCTGAACCCACTCCAAATGGAATAGCCAGTGACAGAGCAATCATACTCACAAGCAAGGATCCAGAAAATAGAGGCAGAATACCAAACCAATCATGACGAGCACTGTTGGTGACCCAATCTTTACCGAAAAGAAAACCAGTAAAAGCCCGACTCAATGGATAAGGCTTTTGAGGATCCCATGCACTCAAACGCTCTTTGTAAAGTGAAGTTTTGTCTAAATATTCATCTAATGCTTTGCTAGCATTAGCAAAGTCTTTTCTTGATTCTGGAAGAATAAAAGAAGGCTTAAATTCTGTAAATATTGAAGAAAACTCGTTCTTTTGCTTTTCCAAGACAGCAGGATATTCGTTGAGCGAGGATTTTTTTATAAACTGAGTTAGGTTATTAATTTCACCCTCCTTTGCTGTTCCTGCTTCCGTCCCAACAAATGGATTTATACGTTTTGCTAAATCTTCACGATTATTACGTATGAAATAATTTTGCCACCTTGCTAGCTCTTTATGTGTGAATGACTTTCTGTTACTAAGTTGATCGATAGTTTCCGGAAAATCTTCTTCTGCTAATGAATCATTAATTGCCTCTCTTTTAATCTCCAGTAGATCACTTTGCGTTAATAAAAATAATTTTGTCTCTGCAGCCCATTTAACTACTTGTTTCTCATAATTTAATAGATGTTCTTTGGTATTCTGAAATTTTCTACTTAATGCTAAAAGGGCTTTTGTTCCGTCATTATTGTTTGTCTCATTCAGTCCGCCACCATTAAGAGATTCCAATGCTTCGGTTTCCTTAGAAAGAATATTTTCCAAATACCGGTAAAGAATAGTTAAATCGTCATGCTGTGCTGTAATAACTGAGGCATATTCCATACCTGACTTTCGGTATCTCTCTAATTCATGTCGGTACTGACCAAAAAATTCAATTCCCTCCTTGAAAAGAAAAAGTGTTATCAATCCAAGAATAATTATCGATGTAACTGCATTACTAGCAAAAAAAACTCTGATTAAACGGTCTTTCTTAAAGGAAGAGATCATGAAGGATATGAAATTATTAGTGACTTACGAAAGAGCATTTAATGCCAAATTTTTTGCGGGAAATTTGAATAAGTAAAGTAAGCTCATTTATATTTGAATATCATATCAAAAAGCTTTGATCATTATGTTAAAGAATTGCGCCAATTATGTAACAAGTAACAAAGGTCGTCTAAACTTTAGCTATTCTTGGTAATTCGAAAGAAAAAATAGTTCCCTCTCCAAGTTTGCTTTTCACGCGAACATTACCACCATGTGCTTCAATTATTCTTTTCACTATACTCAGACCAAGCCCAGTTCCGCCTTTTTCTCGGGATCTTCCTTTATCCACCACATAAAAGCGTTCAAAAATTCTATCTAAATCATTGGCAGGAATTCCGTTTCCATCATCATATACCGAACAGGTTATAAAATTTCTATCATCAGACAGTTGAGTTGATATCTTAACCGCAGAAAAATTACCCGCATACTTAAATGCATTATCAATCAAGTTGCCGATAGCCATGGCAATTTTAATAGCGTCAAATGGAAATGCCTCTCTTTCTTCCTCTAATGAAAACAAAAGCTTTTCGGAATCAACATATGGTTTATCTTGTAAATATAAATCAATTCCTCGAATGACATCACTAAGTTTATTATTGGTCGGATTAATTGCCTGTTCACTACCCTCTAATTCAGAAATACTTAAAAGGTCATCAACTAATGCTTTTAACCTCAATGCATTTTTATGAATCTTACTTATAAAGGATCTAGATTGATTATGAGAAATTTCAGGCTCTTCAATCAATGTTTCTGAAAATCCTTTTATCATTGTAACAGGGGTCCGTAATTCATGTGAAGCATTTGCCACAAAATCCTTCCTCAATCGTTCGGTCCGTTTAATTTCTGTTATATCCCTCAATAGTAATAGATATACTTCATTTTGAGAGGACCTGACTGGAGAAAGAAGGCCACATGTAATTTCATATACTGTTATCTTACCTCTTCTTTCATAACTAAACTCAGCCTTACTGGGCTTTTTTCCCCTGCTTAGTTTGTCTAATAATTCCAAAACTTCAAAAGCATCAATAAATGCTTCAATCCTTCTTCCTTTCATTGGTCCATCAGGCGAAAAATTTTGTAAAGCCACGGAATTCGAAAAAGTTACCAAATGGTTGCCGTCTAGAATCATCGCCCCGTCAAGCATTCCACCCAAGATCTCATTAAATGTATGAGTCCTGCGATTGCTTTCTTCCACCAGCCTTTCCATTTTCTCTGCGTTTTCTTCTAAAATATTTTGGCATAACCTCAGCGGAAAGTTATCCCCTAGCAGAAAAGGTTTTTCTAAAATCAATGAATTCCCCTCTTTTATAGAACCAAGAACTTGACGAATTATACAATTCGTATGTTTAACCTGTAACCCAAAATAGCCAGCTACAAGAGTTAAGATTAAAATTAAAAGCCAAAGCATTGAAGAATGTAATCGAATTAATTCCTGTAGTTTATTATTCGACAATCAATTTGTATCCAACACCACGCACAGTCTTAATCATATCCCCCTTTTCTCCAAGTTTTCCGCGCAGGCGACCAACATGATTATCAACCGTTCGGGTTTCAATATCTGTGTCGTAATTCCACACATTAACTAGCAAATTTTCGCGACTCTGAACCCGCCCAATTCGCTCCATCATAAGATGGAGCAATCGAAACTCGGTATGAGTCAAATCAACCAGCTTGTCTTCAATAAAAACCTCATGGCTTTCAGGGTCTAAAATAATTCCACCACCTCTTAATTTGCCTGCAAGAGTAAGCTTTTTTTTCAAGGTCCGTGAGAGGATTGCCTTACTTCTTGCTACAAGTTCCCGGTTATCAAAAGGCTTAGTTAAATAATCATCAGCACCTCTTTCGAATCCTTTTATTCTTTCATCCGCATCACTTCTAGCTGTTAAAAATAAAATTGGCACATCCTTGAGTTGAGAGTCGACTTTAAACATACTACAAAGGTGCAAACCGTCCAACTCAGGCATCATGACATCAAGAATAATTAAGTCAGGTTGAAGATCACGTGCATAACCGATTGCTTCCAAAGGATTCGAAAGGGAGCTGGTTTCAAATCCTTCCTTTTGTAATTGGAATTCGATTAGTTCGCAAATATCTGGCTCATCATCAATAATAAGGACTGATTGCTTAGCGGGTATAAAAGTAGATGAATCATTCATATAATTGCTGAGGGTTTGGATTAAGAAAACAATCATAGACTTAAATTGTAACATTTCTGTGCCAACCATCGAAAATTCTTGTTATAAAATCAGTTTGCTGAATTTTGCAGATTTGTTGCATTTCGAGTGATAAAATTACAATCAAAAGTGCTAAGTTTATCTATGTTCTTTCATAGAACTTTGTTTGTTACAGTTTAAATGTTTAATAAAAACTGCAACCTAAGATAGGTTGCAGTTTTTTTTTGGTAATAAAGAAACTTTAAACCGTTACTCTAAGCAAATTTTCATTAACTGGTTCCGTTAAACCATTTGCTAAAAAGATAGAGTTAATTTTTGTTACTGCTTGTTTTGCACGTAGTTGTTTTAAAAATTCCCTATAATACAGAACTTCTAATTGGCCGTCTTTATTTTCAATAATACAAGAGTTTGTTTCTACCCAGTCCCCACTATTTAAATAACGGATTTCTCCAATTATCCGGTCTGAAGGAACATGTATGTGACCACAGATCATACCTTGGCAATGAAACCTCCTCGCCATTTCAGCTAAGCTTTCTTCGTAACGATGAACATGATTAACTGCACTTTTGACCTTCTTTTTAGCCCATGCACTTAGAGAAAAGGGCTTTTTACCCTGTAATTTTCTAAAACGATTATAAATACGATTAAACCTCATTAGATTGTCGTACCCAACGGATCCAACCTTTGCTATCCATTTATGCTTTGTAGAGAAACTGTCAAAACAGTCTCCATGAACAACAAGATATTTTCGTTCTTTTGTTCGGAAAATGAAATGCTCGCAAATTTTTATTCGATCAAAACCCAATGGAATGATGCTTTTGATAAAATCATCGTGATTTCCCCTTATATAAATCACCTTCGTTTTTGTTTTCTCGACCATCTTTAAGATTAATCGAATACATCGTGTATGCTCTTTTTTCCATCCACCAGACCTTTTTAATGCCCAACCATCTATAAAATCACCATTTAATACTAAAGTCTTGCAGCGAATGTGGGCAAGGAAGTGATTTAGTTTTTTGATACCAGTATCATTCATACCCAAATGAGTGTCTGATAAAAATACCGTTTTATATTCCAACTTTGTTTTTGATACTTTTTTCATATCATTCGACAGTTCGATACCGTTTGATGGACTTTAATAGAATTTAATCTTCCATTTAAGAAGCCTGTTAAATTTTCATAAAAGTTGGCAATAATATTTTGCCAATTAGCAATTTCCGTTGAGGCACGTGCATTTCTGCTCATTTTCGCAAGGAATAGGCCAGACCCATTCAATGCAATATTTAGGTTCTCAGTTAACGAACTAACATCTCCGAGTGGTGAAAATATCCGTTTTTTTCGCTAGTAACATATTCTGAAGCTGCTGCGTAGTCGTAGCCAAGCACAGGTAATCCGGAACTTAATGCTTCAGTTACTACATTACCAAAAGTTTCAGTTTCACTGGGAAAAACAAATAAATCAGAAGATGCATAATGCATAGCTAAATCGAGTTTGCTCAAACAGCCAGTGAATCTGATACTAGGATATCTTTTTTCTAATTTGATGCGCTCAGGTCCATCTCCTACGATAATACCGGCTTTTACTTTTCCTTGCTGAATCATTTGATCAAATAATGAGCATGCTAACTCTAGATTTTTTTCAACAGCAGCCCTTGAAACACACAACAAGACACGATCTAGTTCACCGACATTCCATGATTTCCTGAGACAATCGGAACGCTTCTGTGGTGAAAAAAGTTGACGATCCACTCCTCTGCTTAATTTAAATAAATTTTCATATCCCTTATTTTGAAGTTCGGAAAACATCCAATCAGTAGGAACAAATGTTCCTACTGTTCTGTTATGAAACCATTTTAAATAACCATCAATAACTGGTTTAAATATAGAAATTCCATAATGTTTAAGATAAAGATCAAAATTGGTATGAAACCCAGACACTACTGGAATATTAAGTTTTTTGGCAACACGCAGAGCAGAAAATCCAGCTGGACCCTCAGTTGCTAAGTAAATGATATCTGGTCGCTTGTCTTGCCAATTCTGATAAAGTAAACTACCACAAGGCAGCCCAAATCTTAACTGGGGGTAATTGGGTATTTGACGGGACGGTAAATCAATTTCAGTCCATAGTTCTGTATCATCTCCTTTTGATGTTCGTTTAGGACATAATACTTCGACATCTGAGCCTAAAGAGGACAAACCTCTGGCGAAGTGTGCGAGAGTAAAAGCTACACCATTTATTTCAGGAGGAAAAGTTTCCGTTAAAAGACTTATTTTTATGGGCCTGTTTAAGTTTTGAGTCATAGATAATAAGCTAAAGGCAAACAGAACCAATTCATCCTTTATAGAGTAACATTTTAGCTAAAAAAAAGACCGCCTCCTTAGAGACGGTCTATTTTAAAACAAACTAAAGCGAAATTTATTTAACCGGAACAAAACCAGTGCTTTCGACTATTTTTTGACCCGGTGCTGTTAGAGCAAAATCAAGAAACTTTTTTGCTGCCCCGGTTGGCGATCCATTAGTAAAGCAATTTAAACCACGTGCTAATGTATATGAACCATCATTTGCTGATTTCGCCGAAGGCAAAATACCATCAACAGCAATTACCTTAATTCCTGCCGCACCAACATAGGCCAAACCAACATAACCGATTCCATTGGGGTTCTTAGAGACTTCGGTTGCAATTTGCTCATTTCCAGCCATTTTTTGAGTGGCAGACCCATAATCTCTACCTGCTAACGCAAATTTCTGGAAAAAGGCATATGTACCAGAGGATGTATTCCGAGTGTAGGCAGAAATTCCACCACTCTTTCCACCCACAGCACTCCAACTTGTAATATCACCGGTAAAAATGCGTTCAACATCTTTAAGTGATAACTTGGACAATGGATTAGATTCGTTTACAATTACAGCAACAGCATCGTTTGCCACAACTGTTTTCACCAAACGAACGCCATTACCACCTGCAGCAGCTTTTTCCTTACCTTTCAATTCGCGGCTAGACATACCTATGTGAGCGGTACCATCAATAATGGCGGCAATACCGGTGGATGAACCTTCAGCTGCAATTTCAAATTTTGATCCAGGGTTTTTATTTTCATACGCTTCTGCAATTTTAGGTATCATTTTAGCACCTAAAGTATCTGACCCTTTAATAACCAATTTATCTTGTGCAATTGCTGACAAAGTCATACCTATTGCGGTCATACTAACCAATAGTTTTTTAGAATAGTTCATTGTAATAATTTTATAATAATTAATTTAGTGTAGGTTAATTTATTTTAGAAAAGAATTTGTACTCTTGCGCGAAATCCGTCGGCATTTGCTGATGCTGTACCTTCATTAAGTTCATTCATCTCGTAACCAACCATTAGCTTTGCATCATGGCCATCGAATAGGTAATTTACGCCAAAATAATGCTGGTTAAGTTCGTCAACAGTTGAATTAAAAATGTTTGCACGACGTACAATTTCTTTGGCACTAATTAAACTGCTTCCAGTTGGCGTACCTTCAACAGTTGAATATCGATATAGGAACTCCCAAGCCCCTACTGGTGCATTATTTAATGCATATGAAATTTGTGCTGAATAACCTTCATGCTCTTCGTCACCTGCAGTGATATCAGCAGTTCCCTTCATGTACTCTACATCAAGACTAATTGGTCCAGAACCAATACTGCCGTAAATGTTATATGCAGTTAATTCATTGGCCAAAGTCTCATCTGTTTCCATAAGGCCAGCCGAAACACCGAAGGAATGCCTTAAATCACTATCGTAATTTGCATAAGCAAGCCTTCCATAGTAAGAGAGTTCATTGTTATTATATCCATATAATCCATCTTTAAGATTACTATCTTTGGAGTTGTGATTTTGACCGGAATTAACGACTGCTAGGTTGTATGAAAATCCACCATCAAGACTACCTTTTACAAAAAGACCAGTGTGTCGAGCGTTGAACTTAAGACTCTCTGCGAATTGACGATTAACTGCAGATCTTTCAATTGCTTTTAGCTTGGATGAGGATGTTGTTTCTTCCATCCCAAAAGGAACTTTAATTTGCCCTATGTCCAACCGGAAAGAATCATCAAATTGATACCATACAGAAGCTCCGTCAATAAATACTGTATTATCCTTATTTGGTGATGCACCAAAATCCATAACGATATCCCCACCCCAGTTATCGCCTAACTTTGCATGACCTCCTAAAAAGAGTCTTCTAAAGTAGAAGTGATTTCTATCTTCCTTAGAGGATGTATCATCCGATCCGACTCCGTCCCACTGTGCTTGAATTCTGCCAGAATATTTTAATTCCGTTACCTTCTTGCTTTTTGGTTTAACTTCAGCATTGCCTGATAGGGCAAAGCCTGCCGCCATAATGGCACAAATTGTATAACTAATAGTTTTCATTTTTGGTGTATTATATGTGTTTGTTTGTGTTTGTGATTAAGTGCCCACAACTTGGACAACGCACACACTTTACTAAACACATGCGCCGATTTTTATGGTTAAATGTAACTTTTATGTAACGAAAATTATTTTCAGTATTGCACAAAATGTTGTCTTATTAAAATTTTGACATTTAGCTAAACGTCTAAATGATGGCGTCATGATTACTGCTGATGAAATGTGTAAAGCACTGGCTGACCGAAATCGGATTCGGATTATTGCTGCGTTATTCACACACAAGGAATTATGTGCATGCCAAATAAACGAATGGCTTGCTGTAAGCGGAGCAACGGCATCAAAACACCTAAGCATTCTAATGCGAGCTGAGTTAATTATTAACCGAAAAGATGGTAGATGGGTCTTTTACAAAATCCAGAAAACCAATCCGAACACCCGAAAACTCTTAAGCTGGGCAAAACATCAGATTGATTTAGACGTAAACCTGCAGAATGAATTAAAAGATTTAAATAATGTGACAAATTGTTCGCCAAACACAATTCGAGAAAGACAGCGAAAAGAGGCGGCTCTTTGCTGCTAATTAATTTATATTACTAATGAAGAAAAAATTAAAAATCCTCTACTTATGCACCGGGAATTCCTGCCGAAGCCAAATGGCCGAGGGATGGACTCGTCATCTGAAAAATGATCAAATAGAAGCCTTTTCTGCTGGGATCGAAACGCATGGACTTAACCCTCATATGGTTAAAGTAATGGCAGAGGTTGGAGTCGATGTAACCGGTCAAAAATCGGAAAACATTCGTGACTTTGCGGACACTGCATTGGATGTGGTAGTTACCGTATGCGGGCATGCTCATGAGACCTGTCCGATTTTCCCCACCAATTGCCAAGTTGTTCATTCAGGGTTTCCAGATCCTCCGAAAATGGCTAAGGAATTAGCCGATAAGGGAGCTTCGGAAGAGGAACAGCTTACCTGTTACAGACAGGTAAGAGACGAAATCCGGGCTTATGTGGAATCCCTGCCCGAATCTTTAAATCTCTAACTTATTAAATTTTATGAAATCGAAATATTTAGCTGAATTTCTTGGAACGGCTTTTTTATTTTGGGCTGTGGTAGGTTCGGGAATTATGGGCCAAAACCTGAATCAAAATGATGCGGTTACTCTTTTAGCAAATACATTTGCAACCGTTTTTGCTCTTTATTTTTTGATCACTTGCCTGGGAGATCACAGTTCGCATTTCAACCCAATAGTTTCTCTGGTGATGCGATTGCGTGGCGAGATTAGCACAAACACATTTTTTGTTTTTAGCATTCTTCAAATTGCCGGAGCTATACTTGGTGTAATCTTAGCCAACTATCTTTTCGATTTGGACCCTCTTCAGTTTTCTGAAAAAGCACGATCAGGCACCAATTTGTTCGTAAGTGAAATAGCCGCAACCTTCGGCTTACTACTGGTAATCCTACTTTCTTCCAAAGAAAAAGTCGCGGCCACCGTAGCTGCATACATTGGAGGGGCTTACTGGTTTACATCCTCCACCTCATTTGCTAACCCGGCTGGCACAATTGGTCGATCCTTCTCAAACACTTTTGCGGGTATATCACCTGGCGATATTCTTCACTTTTGCGTAGCTCAACTCATTGGGGCACTCCTTGCTCTTTTCGTTTATAATTCTTTTTTTAAAAAACCTGAGTGACTACACAAAAAGATGATTTAGAAAAACCGACTCCCAAAGCATTTTCTCAATTTCAATTTTTGAAGGATACTTTCCTTTGTTCTTTGGTAGCTTTTGGCGGACCCGAAGCTCACTTGGGAGTTTTTCTTGACCGCCTGGTGCAAAAGAAAAACTACCTAACCGAGAAAGCACTTCTCGAATGGATGGCACTCTGTAGTTTTTTGCCCGGCCCCACAAGTACTCAGGTAATTACTGCAATTGGATTGGAGAAAGGTGGACGGTCACTCGCCATCCTTACCCTTCTGGTCTGGGCCATGCCTGCTCTTTGCTTAATGACATTGATTGCCTTGATTCCAGCTTTAATAGACAAGAATAGTTTTGCCAGTATAACTAGTTTTCTCGCTCCAATGGCAGCCGGTTTCGTTGGGTGGGCAGCCTGGGTGCTCGGTAGAAAAGTTGTAATTAACCCACTAAGTTTTGGGTTGTGGGGCTTTGGGTTAGCTATTGCTTTAGTAAGCACAACGCCTTGGGCGATTCCCGTAGCGTTTTGTGTGGGTGCTGGATTATCCATTCTGCTCTCGTCTAAAACAGAACAGTTCCAAAGCCAGCACATTGGCAAATTTTCTGTCCCATGGGGAATATTTTTTCTATTCATTACCTTGCTTTGTGTGGGCATAATTTCCTCCTTTTTTTCAGAAAATTCTCTTTGGGTAACCTTTGAGCGCTTTTATCGATTCGGATGTTTAGTATTCGGAGGAGGACAAGTCGTGGTTCCATTAATGCAGGGAGAACTTGTAGACTCTAATGGATTAATGAACCAAAGTGAATTTCTCGCCGGATTTGGATTGGTTCAAGCCCTGCCGGGACCCATGTTTTCATTTGCAGCCTATGCGGGGGGAATGAGTGAACAGGTTAGTGGAATTAATCGTCAGTTCCTAGGTGCAATGATTGCAGGGTGGGCCATATTTCTTCCTGGTACTTTGCTTCTTTTTTTGATTCATCCAATCTGGGCAAATTTGAAACAATTGACTCGTGCTCATCTTGCCCTGAAGGGTATGAACGCAATAGCGGGCGGATTGGTGGGAGGAGTATTTATAAAAATTCTTTTTAGCATGAATTGGTTGGGATTAGATCTCGTGGTTCTCCTCGTTTCACTTGGCTTACTTATAAGCCGAAAATTGCCGGCACCTATTATCGTATTGATTGTTGGACTAATTTATTGGGCATTTATTTAAACCCCTAATTCTCAACTAAAATGAAAATCTGAAGGATTTAAATAATGATCATTAAACACAGTTTGAAGTTTATCCTTGGTGAATAGAAGTGTTAAAATAAAACTTATTTACCAAATATTAACAAAATCAATTTACATATCTTAGGTTAAAATGAAGCCATTTGAACCCGATCAGGTAAAAACTTTTCGCACCCCAAAATATACTGGGGTTAGCCTTTCCCTTTTGTCCATGTTTGTTCTCACTTCCATGATTGTGGTCTGGAATCAAATCACCCCAAATTCTCAGCCTGAAAAAATAGCCTTATCCATTGCATGCGAAAGTATACTCGAAATACCCGTTAGAGCCTCCGCAGCACAGTTTGAAAAAGAGTTTAATCTCCCCATCAAAATTAAGGTGCACTCCCTTCAAGAGGTAACCCGAAATTATCTTTCGCATTCTCATCACGAGAATAACCCTTACGATCTCTTTATTGGCTCGGATTTCATGCCGGAAAGTCAAAACCTACAAAATAAAATATTTAAAGAATCAATTTCTGTTGCAAAGTATTTACCGGTCTTTGCAACAAGAAGTGATTTCGGATTAGAAATTAAGAACTGGTCTGATATCCTTGATCGTAACTTAACCATCGGACAGATTGATTTTACAAACGAATTAGGTCAACAAACATATCCAAGTCATAAGATAGACGAATCATTCCAAATAGATGCAAATATTTTGCCTTATAATAGTATTTCTTCCCTTACGAACTCACTGTTGAATTCTACCCAATTGGATGGTGTCATAATAAAGCACGACACCGCTCGAAAGTATGGTCTAAAAATTCATCAAGTAGAGGAGCTTGACGCTATTTCAATTCAATACAGTGCCCAAATCCTATCGCGGTCCAACCTGGCATCAAAAGGTTTGCAGTTCGCACGCTATCTTGCTGCTCCGAGTAAGGGGCAATTTCATTTTGCAAATCACAATCTAATCGGGGTGGACGGAGATAGATGGAGTAAATGTCCTACGATCACAATTTATTCTGAGCCCAATTTCACAAAAATAATGACTCCTAGTGTGGACTTATTTGTTGAAAGAGAAGGAATTCAAATCAATCTGTTGTTTCCACGTACTGAAAAGCTTGTTTTTACAATTTCTTCAATCTCACAAAGTACCACATCCAATTTGTTGCCAGACCTCCTCCTTGTTTCCCCCAAGACAGCCAAGAAAATTCCGCCCGATTATATTTCCTTAAAGACAGGAGTAACAAGCCCAGGTGGTTTATTTTTACTGAACTCCAATTCACACTATCGTTCGCTCACGGAAAGATATGTGGATAGTATTGTTACAAATTTATAAAAGTCATTTTTACCTATGTTGTTTGCTGTTTACGGAACAAGAGTTTTTGTTAGGTAGTAATGAATCGCTTCTTTCCAAATACATTAATTCTTTTTGTTAGTTCTCTTTTTTTAGATGCTGATGTGGTATCCGAAAAAAAATGGTTTTCTGAAACTCCGCAAAACCATGCTGATCTCAATGCAATTCAGGATCGGTTGAGGCTAATTCTATCTGAGGCAAAAAAAAGTTTGGTCGCAATTGAATCTGATGATGGTGCAGGGAGTGGTGTAATTGTATCAGAAGACGGACTCGTTCTTACCGCGGCACATGTTATTGCGAAAACTGGCAAAAAAATGAAGGTTCGTCTCCCTAACGGTAAGAGTTTACCGGCAGTAAGTTTAGGTGGTTCAGAAATTTCCGATGCGGGGATGTTAAAAATAACTAAAAAAGGAAAATGGCCTCATGTGCAGATTGAAAAAATGAACAGTTCAAAAGTGGGGGATTGGTGCTTCGCGATTGGGCACCCCGGGGGATTTGATAAGGAAAGGGGAATAATAGTTCGGCTGGGCCGTGTAATTGGGAAAACAGAGGACACATTACAGTCTGATAGCCGTCTTCTTGGCGGGGACTCGGGTGGACCATTATTTAATCTAGATGGAAAAGTGATCGCAATACATAGCCGTATTTCTAAAGAACCGGATCAAAACTTCCATGTTCCAATTGAATGTTTTCATATAAATTGGGACTTTTACAGAGAGGGCCAACTACTTACTTTTGATAAACTTGAAGAGAAAGGATTTTTGGGAGTATCTTGCGAAGCCACAAAGGACGGATTAATGATACTAAATGTAGTAGAAGGTAGTTCCGCACAAAAAATAGGTCTTCAAAAAAACGACATCCTTTATTCATTAGATGGGGAAAAATTGGATTCGCGAGAAGAACTGACCATTTTAATTTCGGGTAAAAAACCAAATGAAGCAGTTACGATAGAATACCATCGAGGTGAAAAACAACTTTCTCTTCGAGTTGTTTTGGGCGAAAGACCAACTGAATAAAGCTATTTAAAGATGAAAATCTTGAATCAAATCATTCTTATTTTATTATCTACATTACAAGTTCATGCATATACGGACTTGAATAATTCAGAGTTGTTAATCGCTTCAGATCGACTCAATGGGAGTTCAATTCAAAATGCATTTGGGAGTTCAAAGGAGGTGGCAATTCAAGCAACGGTACGATTACTGAGAAATAATAAATTAATTGCACTGGGTAGCATTGTCCATCCCAGTGGTTACGTAATAACCAAGGCAAGTTCCTGTGTTGGTGCTCGTGAAGCAGAAACTTTTGACGGGGAAAAATATTCGCTTAAAATTAAAAAAAGGTACGAAGAAACGGACCTCGCTATATACAAACTCGAAACCGACAAGAATTCTTTTCAGGTAATTGACTGGGATGTAGATTGTAACACGTCAGAAGGAAGTTGGGTTTTTGCAGCCCATTCGAATCTAGAAGAAATTCGTATCGGAGTCACTAGTGGCCTGCCTCGAAAAATTGGCCGGGAAGGCGGCGTAATGGGTGTTCTTTTAACAACTGACACCAGCAAAGTTAAAGGAGTAAAAATTTCAGAAGTTGTTCCGCAAGCAGCCGCCTACCGAGCGGGCCTTCTAGAGGGCGATATTATAACAGAGGTTGATAATAGAAGGGTTAAAAACCAGGACTCACTCATCAAAATAATCGGTAAAAAGGATCCGGGTGATGTGGTTCGTATAGAGGTAAACCGAAAGGATGAGATAAGAAAATTCTTAGTAACCCTTGGCCATCGTTCCGTTACATTTGATTTATTTAATCGAAACTTACAAATGAGTGGGCCTGTCTCGAAGCGAAAAGATAACTTCGAAATGATTATCCAGCACGACTTACCGATCGGTAAGGAATCTATGGGTGGCCCATTATTTAATTTAGATGGAAAATGTATAGGAATAAATATTGCAAGAGTGGATCGAGTTTCGACTTATGCACTACCCGCTTACCTTCCAAGTAAGGTAATCGCACCATTCCTGGAAAAGCTTCCTTAATGTAAGACTATAAAACGGGATAACCAATCACCATTCGAAAGCCTATCTCTGAACCACGGTAGGAGGGCTCGTAACTCATTCTACTGGCCGAGCGACAATCATGTGCGGTTCTGTAAAAGCTACCACCCCGTACCACTCGCCTACTTCCATTAAATGGGCCTAGCGGGTTGATCACTGCTGACTTGGAAGAATATTGACCATAAAAATCTTGGCACCATTCCATCACATTTCCATGCATATCATAAACGCCCCAAGCGTTAGGGGGGTACCTCGGAGAATTGGGATTGATTGGAGATACCACCTTTCGGTTAATTAACATAGGTTCTCCCCCCAAAACATACTCCGGGCGCGATCCGTTCAAACAAGCATTTACGCCCGACAAACGCTCCCCACTCCCCA
>Ga0180120_10000016_pt1 | contig 66902 bp, 47 predicted proteins | sample CPBDNA_3_FD_129677 | JGI IMG/M metagenome (GOLD analysis project Ga0180120, IMG submission 129677) | Freshwater to marine salinity gradient microbial communities from Chesapeake Bay, USA - CPBay_Spr_31_0.2_DNA (version 2) (version 2) | ecosystem: Environmental > Aquatic > Marine > Coastal ... | reverse complement strand
CTAGTACACCTGATAATGGGCATATGCGTTATAACACAACATCTAATGAATTAGAAGCATACCAAAACAGTGCTTGGAGAAAAGTAAAATACAAAGAGCCTAACCAAAATCCAGGTATTGTACAACAAAATTTAGGTAACGGAGATGCAGACGAAACTGTATTTGGGCCGTTAAACAGTGGCGATGTAGATTACCCAGTACCAGCAAGCGCACAAAATATTTTAGTTCTTGTTGAAAACGTTTTTCAACTTGCAACAACAAACTATACACTAGAACAAAGTTCAAGTGGTAACTTAGCAGGACCTAATGCTCCATATGCTGACGGATGGTATATTAAGTTTACCTCTGCACCGGATCTTGCTAAACCTATAACAGTCCTACATAACTTCGATAAGTAAATCCTATAAATACTGTATGAGGAATACAGTATGAGTCAAGTAGGAAGAATATCCGGACCACTATTAACAGCAAATCTCGAACGTAACGGAGTTGATCTTGCATTTAGAGATACACTATCTACGACAGAATTACTTTTTTTAGATGTTAATAATGGTAAAATTAGTGTTAATCATAACACCCCAGTTCATGCCTTTGAAGTATTAGGCACTACTGACACTACTAGATTAGTATCCACTACATCTTTAAATACTCCAGGATTTGAAATTACCAATAGTACATTTAGAGTACTACTTGGAGATATATTTTTAAATGCAAGTGAAGCTATTGTTATGGCCAATATGGAAAATGGCACTATTCGCATCAGCGATAATACCATTAGTACTATTGAGTCAAATGCAGATATCGACCTAACTCCAAACGGTACTGGCACTACTGAAATATTAAAAAACTTAAATGTATATGGTAATATACATACGCCTGGCAATCTTACTTTCGAAGGATCAATTACATTAGGCGATAATATAAATCAAGATACTGTAACGTTTAGCGCTGACATTGATTCACATATTATTCCAGATACAAGTGATGCTTATAATTTAGGTAGCTCAACAAATCGATGGGAAGATTTATATACTAATCTTGTAAACGGAAATGTTGTTACAGCTGATACATTAGTTATTGGACGAATTGATTTTAATTTCCGTAATGGCGGAATATTGTATGTTGCACAAGAAGGTAATGATGCAAATCACGGTGATCATCCATTGTCGCCATTTGCTACGATTAGAAGAGCGTTACAAGCAGCTGAATCTAGTAGTAGTCAGCCATTTATAATTAAGGTATCTCCAGGTGAATACCAAGAACAACTTCCATTAGTTGTTCCTACTAATGTTTCTGTTATAGGCACAGATATTCGTAATACAGTTGTCATGCCTGATACTAGTAGTCAAAGCGAAGACGTATTTCACTTAAACGACGAATCAGTTGTTTCAAATCTTACAATTAAAGATTTTTATTATGATAGCGGAAATAATAAAGGATATGCATTTAGATTTGCGCCAGACGCAACATTAACAGAACGTTCTCCCTACATTCAAAACATTACTGTTCGTACAAACGAAACAACTCCTGGAGCAAATGATGCAGGACGCGGCGCTTGGATTGACGGTGACGAATTAAATGCGGCAACTATAAACAAGACAATGTTATTCCATAGTTGCACATTCTTATCTCCAAATGCCGATGTCATTAATATGACCAACGATGTAAGAGTTGAATGGTTGAATAGTTTTACATATTTTGCTAATAGAGGATTGTATGCATTTAACGGAACTAATGGCGGCGCAGAACTGCGTTCAATTGGATCTGCAAACGTGTACGGTAATTACGGTGCAGTGGCAGACGGCGCTAATACATTAATGTATCTAATTCAACATAACTTTGCTTATATTGGTGCAGGCTCTGCAACAACAAATAGTCAAGACGATGTTATACAAGCAAACGAAGTTGTAGAACTAAACTCAGGACAAATACATTTTGTTAGTACTGACCAACAAGGTAACTTTAGAGTAGGCGATAACTTTTTTGTAGATTTAGAAACTGGAAATACAAGTATTGTAATTGATACAGGTGACATTGAATCATTAACTGGATTGGTTATTAACAGCGAAGGCGGCACCACTAATCTTTCTGGAGACTATGTTAGAACTGGAAATATTAGAATAGATAACAATAGTATTGTATCTACAGTTGGCGACATAAATTTACAAGGTTCTACTAATGTTGTTAATATTTCGAGCAATGTTAATACTGACGGAAATGTTTGGATCAGAGATAACTTTAGTTTCGGCGGGCAAATTACATTAGCAGGTGATGAACCTGCTGTTGACAGACTCGACTTTAACGTAACATTTGAACAAGATTTTAAACCACATTTAAATTTAACACATGATTTAGGTAATGCTAATCAAATGTGGAAAAATGTATACTTAGATCGTGCAGAAGTTAATAGTATTACAATAGATGAAAATTACATTACATCTAACACGTCTAATGCAAATTTAGATATACGTGCAAGCGGCACTGGTTTAATTTATATTCCGTCTAACTCGGTAACAATGCAAGAAAATTTAGCAGTTAACGGATTGACAACATTTAATCAGAGTATAGAAGTAAATGAAGATTTTAATATTATTTCTACAACAACATTTGAGGGAGATTTTGTTTCAAACAATCTAGACGAGTTTGGTAACTTAACTCTTACTGGACAAGCAGAATTTGAAAATATTGTTATTAATGATAATGTTATTACAACTTCAGAAAGTAATTCTGATCTAGAATTGCGAGCAGCAGATTTAACAGCGAATATTATTTTTAACGAAAACACAGTAGTTGATAATAATATTGAAGTTCTTAAAGATATTATATCCCAAGACAACATTACTATTGCGGATAAAGTAAAATTTAATAATGCTGTAATTAATGACATTACTATAGAACAAAATTATATTACTACGACAGTAACTAATAATGATGTTGAATTACGTGCAAGTGGCACTGGTAAAATTTTAGCAACTAGTAGTGTAGCATTTGATCAAGACTTTAATGTTAATAAACTTACTAATTTTAAAAATAGTTTTATTTCTTACCAATATGGTCCTGAACTTATTAATAACGGAACATTTACGTCTAACTTAACTGGATGGAGTCAAGCAGGCGGCGGCACAGCGGGGGCCTTCCTAGGCAACTTGTATATTAGTTCAATCGGGTCTGCTAGAAACGTATCTCAAGAAGTAACAGTTGTTCCAGGAAAAACTTATATTTTAACAGCAGATTTTATTAATGCAATTGACGGTGTAGGCGATGCTGAGTATTATATACGATTAGTTGAATCAGGAGTAGGTGACCTATTTGGAAAGTTTTATGCAGATTTAGAAGGACAAACTAACGTACAATATACTACATCATTTGTTCCTACAAGTAATATAGTTAACGTTATTTTTCGTTCAGAAAATGCACAAGTGAGATGGGACAATGTTTCTATTATCGAAGATATTGGATTAGTTGAAACTATTATTCCTTTAGATGTAAACTTAACAGGCACAGTGACGCAAACTGGAAGTAAGACACAAACGGGTGATATTGATCAAACAGGTGATATTGATCAAACAGGCGCACTAACTATTAGTAACGAAGCTACGTTAGCAAATTTTAATTTCAACGATAACGTAATAAAAAACTTTAGAGAAGATCTAAGACTAAACCCAAGTTTTATTAATGACGATGAATCTATTCCAGCTATTATAAACCTAATAGTTAATGGTACTTTATTACCAGTCGAAACTTATGCACTGACAGAGCAAAATTTAATTAATTATCTTATTAACAATAACTATGTTGATGTTAATCAAAGCGGTACACTTACATCAGCTGATAGATTAGCTTGGTTACAATACATTGCAAATGGCACAACAAATAATGTTGATTACGATGAATTTTTATATACAGCCGTTGAAGTTCTATTAGAAGATGAATTTGCTAACCCTGGAAAATATAATAGTAATATTTTTAGCGGAGATTATTTTAGAGCAGATTTTATATTAAAAGCAGCAGGAACTGGCAATGTTAGTTTTTCTAAAGGCAATGTTAACATTACCAATAATCTTACAGCAAGAGACATATATGCTAATAATATTATTATTGATCAAGACTTAGCATTAAACGAAATAATTATTACAGACAGTATTATTGAGATCGACGATAATTTCATCTCAACAACAACTTCAAATGAAAATTTAGAGTTACGTGCAACCACTGGAAGAATTGTTACTGTTAAAAATAATAATGTTACATTAGATCAAAATTTAACAGTTAACGGCACTACAGATATTGACGAATTATCTATTAACGGAAATATAGTACAAACAGGAACACGAAATCAATTAGGCGACTTAACAATAACAGGTAATGTTACAGTTAGTACTTCAAACATTGAAAGCCAAGTACAGTTTGACGATGTGCTGTTTAATGATAACGTTATTGAAACTGTCGACTCAAACGAAAATTTAGAACTTAGAGCCAATGGATCTGGAGTAATTGACTTTACTTCAAATGATTTGCTAATATTAAACAATGCATCAATTGGGACATTAACACTAGGCGTTACAAATGTTACTAATGACATAGCAGCAGAGAACTTTGTTAGCAGTAATAATACAACCTTGTTTGATAATGTTATTACTACTACAGAATCTAATTCAAATCTAGAACTTAGATCATTAACTAAAGATGTAAAACTAGAAGACCTCCAAGTCAATAATAATACAATTAAATCTGCGGTTGGGCCTATTAATTTAACAGCAACTAATGAATTACTAATAAGTGCTACTGGCGCATTAAAATTACCTACAGGTACGTCGGCCCAGCGGTTTGTTGAATCAACATCATTGAGATTCAATACTGACGATAGTGTGTTTGAAGGTTATAATGATTTAAATAAAGTTGTTTCTTTTGGCGGAGTTTACTCGAGTAATAGACAAACAAGTGTACTAGCACATCCTACAAATGATACTATTGATCTAAATGTATTAAGTAATCAAGTTGGATACGTTGATTCTGCAGGACTAACAATACACGGTCTATCTGTTGACGACATAAGTATGCAAGGGTCAACGGTTAGAACAACTAACTCTAATAGCGATCTAGACTTAGTTGCAAATGGCACTGGGAAGCTAGTATTAGATCAAATTAAGATAAGCCAAAATAAATTTATAAACGATACAAATGCTGCTCTGATATTTGCAAATAGAGGATACGGCAAAGCTAAATTTAATTCGTCTGGAGCATTTGTTCTGCCAGCAGGAACTAGTGCAGAGCGTCCTAGTTTCACACCTGAAATAGGTATGATGCGTTGGAATACAGAAGAAGTAGTTCTTGAAACATGGGACGGTAATACCTTTGTTACAGCCGCAGGTAGTGCAGCAACAATCAGCGAAGATGAGATGCAAGATCTTATCTTAGAATATACTCTAATCTTTGGGTAAGTAACTCCTTTTTTCAATAAACGATAAATACTATTAATGCAGCATACGACCATTGTGCTGCAAGGACAAACTGTGGTTAACCGGCAAAGAACCGAAAGGTTGAAAATTTGGCTAGAGGGACAGGATCCCCGTATTAAGGAGAAGAGATGGCTGTTGGTCGTATATCCGGACCGCTCTTAAAGTCGAATTTGATTCGTAATGGAATCGATTTAGCTTTTGAGACGGACCTACTATATCTAGATGTAAATAATCAGCGTATCGGCGTCAAGAATTCCACTCCTGAATACGAGGTAGATGTTAACGGAACTACAAAAACTACAGATTTAATTGTTACTAGCAATGCAGATATTGCTGACATTAACATTAGTGGCAGTACTATTAGTACAACTGCGCCTTACTTAAATTTAGGCACACTTGATAATATTGTAGCACTTAACAAAATTAGAATAGATAGTATTGACATCGAAGGCAATGCTATTACAACAAATAATTCAAACGCAAACCTAGAATTTCGTCCTAACGGCGTTGGTGCAGTAAATGTACACAGTGACCTAAATGTAGATGGAAATATTCATGCAACTGGAAATATTAGTGCAGACGGCAATATTAACATTGGCGATGCAAACACTGATAATGTTACATTTAATGCAGAAGTTGCATCCAGTATTATTCCAGATCAAGATGATACATATTCACTTGGTAGCGATCCAGATGCAGGCGGAAAAAGCTGGAATAATGTATGGACCAAAAATTTAGTAGCATCTAGTGTTAATGGTGATGCAGGTACAGTTGACGGAATTAGTCTAACATTAGTACATGGTAATATTATTCATGTTGCTGAAAACGGTAATGATGACAACGTTGGAGAGCATTATCTAGATCCTTACGCTACTATTAAATATGCACTAAGTCAAGCAGTTTCCGGAGATACAGTTTATGTTTCTCCTGGCGTGTACACAGAAGTATTTCCACTTACTATTCCAACTGGCGTTACATTAAGAGGTGAAGGCATCCGTGCAGTAACTATTCAGCCTACTACTGAAACACGTTACAACGATGCAGTTTTGCTTAACGGCGAAACAACTGTTGAAGAACTTACTATTAAAGATTTTTATAGTGGTGGTAATTTTTACACATCAATTGCACCCCACGCCCCGGGTACAGTAACAGTTAATGTTGGACCAACAGACGTTGCGCACACATATGTAAGTGGCGGCACAATTACATTTGCTGGCAATGAATATAACATTACTAATGCAGTATATAATAATGTAACTGGATTAGTAACTATTACTCATGTAGGGCCTGACGCAGGATTTTTGACAGAAGTATTTCTAAAAGATATTACATTTAGTTGCAATAACGATACTAGAATTTTTCCAGACAACGGTTATGCTTTTCGTTATGCAACAGACTACGAAGCATTGAGTCGTAGTCCATATATTAGAAACATTACAGTAATTACAAAAGGTAGTGTAACTAGTGTAAGCGATCCAAGAGGATACGATGCAGGGGACGCTGGTAAAGGCGCTTACATTGATGGTGCATATGGTACAGCAAGTACAGTAAACACAGCGTTGCTATTTCACTCAGCAACATTTATTACACCCGGTGTTGATGCAATTACAATGACGAACGGCGCTAGAGTTGAATGGCTTAACAGCTTTACATACTTTGCTAATCGTTCATTGTACGCATATGATAGTAAGGCAGGCCGTAGATATACAGGCAAAACAAAGCTCGCATTAGGCGGTGTTACAGGAACCTTTACACAAGGCAACACACTTACATTGACTAGTACAGACGGCTCTACAGTGCTTACAGGCACCATTAGTAGTGTAGACGGAACTAATGTTTATATAGACGGGTACTTAGACCTAAACGGATTTGATTTAACACCACAGAGTATTACAGACGGTAGTGCAACAGCTACAAGTATTACAAATTTTGACTTACGCGAGTTTGGTGCAGAAGTAAGATTGATTGCGTCAGCAAGTGTTTACGGAAATCAAGGGTTAGTTGGCCAAGGACCAGGCGTTATTATGTACGCTATTGGACACAACTTAGCATACATTGGTAACGGAAAAGCAGTAGATAATAACCCTGCTACAGTTATTCAAGCAAACGAAGTTGTAGAATCCGAAGGCGCTAAAATACGTTACAATTCAGTAGATCATAAAGGCGACTTTAGAGTTGGTGATTTATTTTATGTTAATCAAGAAACTGGTAATGTAACATTTGCAGTAAGTGACTTTACAATTGACACAGAAAACGGTGTTACTTTTAATACAAACGGATCAAGTACATTAGTTGATGGAACTAAAATTGAAACTGGTGACTGGCGTATTAGCGGCAACACTATTGAAACATTAACGCAGAATGCAAACTTTACTGCTGCTACTGGGGAAGTTAATATAAACTCTAATGTTAATATTACAGGTAGCTTAGATGTTACAGGCAATGTTACCATTGGCGGAAATATTACTATTGGTGACGAAGAAACAGACACCATTCAAATTATTGCTGGCATTGATTCTGATATTACTCCTAAGTTTACTAGTACACATTCTTTAGGCCAAGTATCTAAAACTTGGAAGAATTTATATGTTAACGAAATTATATTAGATAACATTTCTATTAGAGATAACTTTATCGAAACAACTGAAAGTAATTCAGATTTAGAATTACGTGCAAACGGCACTGGCGAAATTTACATGCCAACTAACGATGTTGTTATCGAACAAGACTTAACAGTTAACGGTGTTACAACTTTACAAAATACAAATATTAACGGTGACTTTACACTTACAGGTGACTTTGTACAGCAAGGTAATACAGTAATTACAGGTACATTGTTTGTGCAGCAGGATCTAATTGTAACAGGTGCAGCGCAGCTTGAAGAAATTTTAATTGACGATAATATTATTACTACAACTACATCAAGTACTGATTTAGATTTGAGAGCTAGTGGTACTGGTGAAATTTATGTTCCGTATAATGATGTATTAATTAATGAAAATTTAACAGTTGTTAAAAACATTACAGCAAATAATTTAACAACAATTGGATCAATTACTGCTAATAAGTTTACAACTGAAAATATTGTAATTGACGATAATTATATTACTACGACAGATAGTAATTCAGATTTAGAATTACGTGCAAATGGCACTGGTAGTGTACGTGTTCCTAATAATGATGTATTGTTTGAAAACAACTTTACTGTACAAGGCACATCAACTCTAAGCGATACAGTAATCCAAGGTGAATTAACGCAGGTTGGCAATACTACACAAACAGGAAATATTAATATTACAGGTGCTATTAATGTAATAGGAAATGTAACAGTTTCGGATGGCGCACAGTTTGAAAATATTAATATTGATGACAACATTATTACAACTACAGTTAGTAATTCAGATCTTGAAATAAGAGCAACTGAATACGGAAATATTATTATTCCAACTAATAACGTTGAAATTGCAAACGACTTAACTGTCACTGGCACTATTAACGTAACTGACATTGTTAGTTCGGGTGCAATTACTGCTAATAGATTTACAACTGGCGACATTGTAATAGATGACAATTTTGTTACAACTACATTAAGTAATTCAGATTTAGAATTACGTGCAAATGGCACTGGTAATATACGTATTCCTAGTAACAATACTATTTTAGATCAAAACTTAACTGTCAACGGGTCTACTAATTTAAAGAATACAACTATTGTAGGCGACATTACGCACACTGGCAATGTAACACAAGTCGGCGATATTAATTTAACAGGTAATTTAGACGTCACTGGCGAAGTTATAATTACTGCTACTGTTATTAGTTTTGAACAAATTGCATTAGAAGGAAATTCAATTACAACAACTGATTCTAATGCAAACTTAGAATTACGTGCTAACGGTACTGGCAGGATCTTTATGCCAAGTAACGATGTTGAAATACAACAAAACTTAGACATACGTGGCACAATTACAGTTGGAAATGTTACTAGTACAGACACTGTTGCAGCAAATAGATTTACAACTGGCAATATCTTAATAGATGATAACTTTATTACAACTACAGTTAGCAATTCAGATTTAGAATTAAGAGCAGCTGGCACCGGTTCAATTATTATTGATACATTTGATATTAATGGTACAACTATTACTACTTCCGGTGATATGGTGTTACAACCAGGAAGCCAAGTTTTAAATATTAATGCAGTAGGCGCAATGACGATTCCGGTAGGCGATACCAGTCAGCGTCCTACAGCAACACAGGGACAATTACGTTTCAATTCAGAACTAGCTAGATTTGAAGGTTATAATGGGACTAATTGGGTTAACATTAAAGGTGTACAAGACCTCGACGGTGACACTAGGGTAACTGCTGAATTAACTGAAGGACTAAACGATAATATTATTAGATTTGATATTGCTGGTTCAACGGTTGTTACAATTAATAACACACGTTTAGCAGCACCAAAAATTAATGTTGACGACATAGAAATTAACGGCAATTTAATTACTACTACAACTGCTAATACAGATTTGCTTATGACTGCAAATGGCACAGGTAGTGTTAAATTTGATAACTTTGCGTTTAAAGATAATACAATCACAAACTATTTTACAGACAGTATTACATTGTTTGAAAACTCAGGAGACGGATACGTTAAGTTTGATGGATCATACGGTATTGTTATTCCATCAGGCGGTGCTGGCGCAAGACCGCCAATTGAATACACAGAATTAGGCCAAGTAAGATATAACACAGACGATAATCGTGTTGAAGTATATGATGGCGTGAACTGGGTATCTGTTGCAGGTAGTGCATCAGGTATTACACGAAATGACGCAGAAGAAATTGCACTAGCAACAGTATTAGTATTAGGATAAAGACATGGCAACTACATTTAAAAACAAAGTAGTAACAGCAATAGGAACAGAAACCGTTGAAGTTTTAGCTACTAACGACAATAACAGAATTACTGTTGTTGGATTTAGTTTAGCAAACTTAACTGACGGCGTAGTACTACTTGATGTTACTTTAAGAGACGCAGACAGTTCAACAGGCTATTATGCAAAAGAAATGATTTTACCACCTAACACGAGTTTGCGTGTACTAAACGGTGGTGAGAAATTAATTTTAACACCAAATAATAACTTGTATGTAAAAGCAAATGTTGACAACAGTCTCGATTGTATTTTAAGTACAGTTGAAATTGTTTAAGGAGATATAAAATGGCATCAACACACTATGTAGGTCAAACACCAAACGTTAGCGAACTATTAGGTGACGGTCAACCACGATACTTTTACGCATTGCGTAGAACCGAACAAGGGACATTATTCTTTGCTAAAATTGACCAGTTAAAGGATACTGATACAATTACTATTAACAACCCGGGAGCATCAGTAGATGACTTCACGGAATTTGAATACGGGGTCGACTTTTTTGATGGACGTTTAGAACTAGATCACAGTCGTCCCTACGATAATTTGCAGTGGGATCAATATCGCTGGGATAATAAAAATACGTATTATTATGTAAACGAAAATGGTGAACTAGTTGTAAGAATTAACCAATCTTACACATACGATGATACACAAATTGTTGACGGTGGCGCAAATAATAATGGCGGCAACGGATACTAATAAATACACGATAAGATAATAGGAAACCGCACACAATGGCTGAATTTAAAATTAGTAGATTACGTTTCTCCTGGGTAGGAGAATGGAGTGATCAAAAAGCATATAATAAGGATGAAATCGTTCAATATAACGGTAAGGCTTATGTGTGTTTAGTACCTCATACATCAAATGGATTTTATACAGATCTTCAAGCAACAATTCCAAAATGGGAGTTGATGATGACTGGCCAAACTTGGAAAGGTATTTGGGAACAATTTACTTTTTATAGTTTAGATAACATTGTAATTTTCGGCGGTATTGTTTATAAGTGTAATCAGGAACATCAGAGTGGTGCGGCTCTAGATACTGATCTTGCAAAATGGGACGTATACGCAGAATCTAAAACTTGGCAAAGTGAGTGGACATCTAGTACACTATACGGTGTTGGTAGTATTGTACAATACGGCGGTTCGACATACGAGTGTATTATTTCACATACATCAGCAGCTACAGACATTGAAGGCTTAGAGACAGATTATAACGATCAGTTAGATAGTACCCAAGTAAAATGGAAACTACTCAAAGAAGGTGTTCAGTATAGAAGTACATATAATGACTCATCAGAAGATAGTTCGCAAATTAGATACAAACTAGGAGACCTAGTAAAATACGGTCCTAGTGTTTATAAATGTATTCAAGGACACGTTCCGTCTATTCCAGCAGTAAGCGACTTAGGTGTATATACAAGTACAGCAATTACAAATCTCACCGGCGCTGGTAGTAATTTCTTTAAACGTGAATTAACAGCTCATGGTGTTAGAATTGTAAGTGCCGGTTCAGTAGGCGGACAGGTAGCAGTACCTGATGCGTTTATTGAAAAAGTTGCACGTATGTTTAAATTATTTTTAAACAAAGAAGGTGTAACTATTAACACTGCTGCACAAGAAACTGTTATTAAAACATTAAGAGGCGATGCAGGAACTTGGCATGCAGGACTTCCAACTATACAACGAGTAGCTAGAGGCGCAGGAGCAGATTATACTCCAAACTTCTTAACTGATCAAGGTATTATTGATTGGAATTTATCTCCGTTATTTGATTCCACTGTTGCTAACGACATGGTATGGTATTTGAATTCAACTGGCGACGGCTACGGCGACGGTGATAATGATGCACAAGAAGTAATTGAACACATTTTCCATACATTACATATGTATGGATTAGACAGTACAGCATTAAAACTCTATCCTGAATTTAGTGCAGACTGGGCAACTGGACCACTATTCCTTGCAATGAAAGAAGCAATTGATGCAGGAAAATATGATCCAAGTGATTATGCTCCTAACTGGGAAACTGATCCAGAACAATTTCCTGTTGCTGCAAAAGAATACTTGTATTTGTTAAATTTTAGTATGTTTGAATATACCGATCTCTGGGAAGGCGGAAGTCTGTCACCAGAGTGGAAAGACGACATGCGCACACCAAACGGAATACAAACTTCTAACCCATTAGGCTATGCGTTGTATGATACATATATTGGCAATGTAATTGACAAGCCTTCACTTGCTACTATTAGACTTATCTTTCAAGATGGAAACACTCCAGAACAAGACAATCCAGCACTAGCAGGAGTGTCAGGTTACGTTGTTACAGAACAACAAGAAGGTGGCGCATTAGAAAATAGTTTCGTCGAAGATTATTGGGAACTATGGATTCCGGGTCTTGATTTTGATAATGTTTGGACAGAAGATGCAATTTACCAACCCGGTGATATAGTATTATATGGTGGATATTTATACCAGTCAAAAATTATTAATAACGTTAATCTTACTCCTTCATACAATGCAGACGATTCAAGCGATGCTTGGGAATTAATTAGCAAAGCATTTGATATGACAGGGCCGTGGGATGCAAATACCGAATACAAAGTCGGTAGTGTTATAACTTATGGTAGTGATTTGTATGTTGCAATTCAAGATAGTTTAGGTAAAAATCCCGGAAATAATACAATCCAAGTTGGGTACGAAGCCAACGGGTCCTCAGGAACTACTATTGTAGTTAATACAATTGACTCGGTTGACCCTAAGTCAATTACAACAGGTATGACTGTAATTGGTGAAGGGTTTGCTAGAGGTCAATCAGTGCAAACTGTATCTACAAATGAAATAACAGGAAAAACTACAATTGTTTTAACTGAAGCACCAGATGGTGCAATTGCTGATGATACAATTTTAACATTTGCTGGAACAACTTACCCTTATTGGGAATTAATGATTCCTGGTACTACTTGGAAAAGTAAATGGAGAAACAACGGCGTAGCTTATAAACAAGACGATATTGTATACTGGAAAAATGCAACATATGCATGTATTCAAGAACATTCGTCTGCACTTGTAAATCGTCCAGATAATGACTTTTTAAATAATTATTGGATTTTATATCTACTGCATGATCAGCGTAACAGTTTAAGTGATGTTGGTGAAATGGTTATTTATACCAGCGGCGAACAAGGCGCACTACCAATCGGAGATCAGTCACAGGTATTAAAAGTCACCGGAGGATTACCAACTTGGAGTGATGTCGACTTTACTCCAAATGTATATTATGTTGCTACTAACGGTGTTGACTCTCCGGAGAGAGGCACAACTCCAGATACTGCATGGAAAAGTGTTAAGTATGCGTGTGAGCGTGTAGCACTAGGTACTACTAGACAAAATGAAAAAGTATTGCTCGATAACAACAAAGAGTGGATTATTCAAGAAATGTTTAATTGGTTCTTGTACCAACAGAATCAGAACATTGCACCATTTGACACTTCGGTTAACTTTAATAATGAGTCAACCTATCGAGACGGTAGATTTATTGTGGACGGAATTGTAAGAGACTTAACACGTAATCAAACAGCAGAAACTGTTAGAAATGCTTTGGCATATTTTGACTTAGAAAGTACAAACAAATTTACTAATCAAACAGTTGCTGATCAAGCAGTGTATTACGAAAAAACAATTGAGCAACTTTTTGTTTTAATTAGACATGCACTCAATCAAACTACTCCTGCTCAAAGCTACCAAGTACTTGAAGGGTATTCACCAATTGAAACTCAGTACTTTAATAATAGCCTAACCATTGATGTCAGTACAATTCCGTTCTTAGGAAACTTAGAATTAATTCTAAGAGAACCACTACTACTAGGTAGTCCGGATGGTATTCCGCCTGCTAATGAAGGATCGTTCTCAACAATCAACATTAAATCAGGTACATATGAAGAAGAATTGCCCATTAAAGTTCCAGCAAGAGCTGCACTAAACGGCGACGAATTACGCGGTGCTGCAATTAAACCTAAAAATATTATTAATACATTGTGTACACGTACATTCGGTGATATTAACCAATTTATTGTTGGCTCAACAGTTAATATGCAGCATAACACTCCTGTACAATTTGTTTCGTTAAACCCAGTTGATGAAATTAGTACAAAAATCGGCGGACCAAACATTGTACAAGGTATTACATATTATGTAATTGGTAGTAGTATTACTGACACTACGTTTAGCGTTTCGGCAACAAAAGACGGTCCGGAAGTTCCGCTACAAACTAACATTGGATATATGTATGTATATGGCGGTGATGCATTAAGTGACATGATTCATGTTACTAACGCAACTGGTGTTCGAAATATGACTTTAACTGGATTGTTAGGAACACTAACTCCACAAAATCAATTTGAAACAAGACGCCCGTCAGGCGGCTCTTTTGTAAGTTTAGATCCAGGTGATGGCCCGGATGATACTCGAGTTTGGATTACTACTCGCTCTCCGTATATTCAAAACGTTACAACGTTCGGTAATGGATGTACTGGAGGAAAAATTGACAGTACATTGCACAACGGTGGCAACAAGTCAATGACATCAAACGACTTTACACAGATTATTTCAGACGGAATTGGAATTTGGTGTACAGGTGGCGATGCACTAACAGAATGCGTATCGGTGTTTTCATACTATAACTATGCAGGATACTTTGCAGAAGATGGTGGCAAGATTCGTGCTACTAATGGTAACTCATCATATGGTCAATATGGCTGTATTGCTGAAGGTTTTGATGATACTGAAATTCCAGCAGTTGGAAATGTAAACAACAGAAACAACGAAGCAACTGCTGAAGCTGTTGGTGCATTAGGGGCAAACGCAGAAATTTTAAAAATACAATTTAGTCATGCAGGCGAAGAATATTATACATCTGCAACTAATATGTTAAAAAATAGTAATTCATTCCTTGAAACAGATACTTGGACAACAGACGGTAATATTAACATTCTTAAAGCTCCGTCAACACCATTTGCTAACCAAGATGCTTGGAAGATCGACGGTGTTACTGACTTAACAGATAGTTCATATATTTCTCAAAGTTTTGCTATTGCTCCACAAGGTAAAACATACACAAATGTAGCAGGCAATAACATTACAGGTTCTGGCGTTGACGCAACTTTTGATGTTACTGTAACAGCAACATCATATACAGTTGCAGTTAACAACGGCGGTTCTGGATTTGTTGTTGGAAATCAGATACGTATTACAGGCGATAATTTCGGCGGTAGAAGTCCAGAAAATGATATCGTAATTGATGTTGCAACACTTTCGATTACTGCTATTTCAACAGTAACTCATGTTGGTATTGTTCCAACAGGCAGTGCTTTACCATACACATTTAGTATATATGCAAAACAAGGAAATGCTTCTTACTTTGACATGTACACTACATTTAGCGGATTTAATACAAGAACTAGTTATGTAAGATTTAACTTCGATAGTGAAACAGTTACAACATCTGCAAAAGACGACGGCGGATATATGCCCGTGTTAAAAACTGCAGAGTTCCAGCAAGATGGCTGGTGGAGAATTTCGTTTACAACTTATGATGTTGATGCACAAAATAATTCAGTAGAGTTAAAGATTTATCCACGCGGTATTGACGGCATTAAAGGATTCACTTATTTTTATGGTTCGCAAGCACAAATTGGCGAAACACCAACATTCTTGTTGAATACTAAAAATAACCGACCAAGTGCATATGCAAATATTAATATTGCAGGCGCAGGGTCTAACGCATTTATTATTGCAGACGAACTTCGCGCAGAAAGTATGTTCCAAACTCGTGTAATTGAAGAAGATCAATTTACAGTAGGCGGAAAAGGTTACAAATTACAAACAAACAACGCACAGCAAGGTAACGATGAATACATTACACTAGCTGGATCAGAAGTAGCAACCGCTGCTGAATACGAAGGTATGAGATTAGTTCTTAAGTCAGGGCTAGGAGCCGGACAATATGGAAAGATCTCTAGATACACACCAGATGACAAACGTGTTTATGTACTTAAAGAATCTTTTAATGAAATTGAAATTGTTAGTTCTAATGCAACATCGGATAGATTTGTAATTGCTCCAGGAACTTACGTTGATTCAATTTATCCTGGACAAAAAATTCAGTTTACTCCTACTTATTATAATCAAAATATTAATTCAGTTGCACAAAATTCACAAAATGTTGTTGCAACATTAGGTGACTTAAACAATTTAATGATTGTTGAAAGTACAGCACAATTAAGAGTAGGACAAAAAGTTAACTTTACAGGCACCACATTTGGCGGCGTTACTGTTGAATTTCCGTACTACATTATTAACGTAGTAGACGATACAAAAATACAAATTTCAACTACATTAGCTGGGGGTGTTTGGCCGCTAACTAATACTAATATTGAAGATCCTGATGATGCTCCATTAGTAATTACTAATGACGAGCCGACATTTAAAATTAACTTTCCTTCAAATACTAGTTACTTAAAAGCTGAAAGTACAAGTGATATGCGAGTTGCTTATCCAATTCAGTTTACTGGTGTAAGTTTAGGAGGTATTACATTAGGTACTACTTATTATATTCATGAAATTTATGATGCAGAAAACTTTAGTATCGCAACTAATCTGTCAACGGTTGAAGTTACTGATGTTGATTCAGCAACTAATGAGTTAAGTATTCTAGATACGTCAGTACTAATACCGATGAATCCGATTATATTTAAATCAAATATTGTAGGCGGCCTTACAGAAGATTACCAATATTGGGTTAAACAGATTATCGACGGTACTGACTTTACTATTACAGACACTATTGTATCTGCAACAGCAACATCAACTGAAGCTATTTCCAACCTAGTTACAGTAGATAGTACAGCAGGATTTGTTTCTGGATCACCAGTTATCTTTACAGGTACAGTATTCGGTGGCTTAGTAAATGATAAAGTTTACTATGTACAGGTTGTTAACGATGCTACGTCATTTACAATTTCTGAGACACCAGCGGGATCAGCTGTTGCACTGTCGACAGCAACAGGTAATATTATTACTAGAACAGCAGGAGCAACACTTGTAGTTACAGACGCAACTGGCGCAACAATGGCTGCGCAAACTCCAGGTGCAAAAGAAGAAGTTGAGTCAGACGGCGGCAAAACAATGGGATCGTCTTTCTTCACTGAAACATACGGTGGAATTACAGCAGGTGCAACATACTATGTACTTGATAAATTTGCGGACATTCCGTCAGATGCTTATAACGTTACTGGTAACTGGATTTCAGCAAACACTGGCTGGGCAGATAGTGTGTTTAGCATCGAAATAGATGCAACTCCTGATGCTGCATTTTTAACTTACTTACAAAACTTAGTTGAAGATGATATTATCTATATTACAGACAGTGTATATGGAAACTTAGAACTTATAATTTCCGGCGATCCTTGGCTACCGAGTACTCCAGCAGCTGGCGCACTGATTTCAATTGGAACTAAAAACTTTAGTCCATTCTCAGGAGGAGTTAACGGCGATCCGTACAATGGTAACATGACAATAATGGCATTTCCAACAGGCGGCGTAACACCATTAGAACTACAAGTATCGGCAACATTGGACGGTGCACCTGTTGCACTAACAGACGATACAGGCTCTATGCAAATTGGCGCAGTTGGGTGGGATCATATTAATCCAGGAACACCGGCAGTTCCTAGTATGGATTCAACATCAGTTTACCAAATTGAGCCAAGAGTAACATTTAGTGCTCCAGGATTTACTCAAACTGCAATGTCTGCATTACCGGTTGGATGGGGATACCAAACTATTTTAACCGACGGATTTACTGTGTTAGCAGTACCACTTACTGGAACTTATGTAAGATCAACAACTGATTTTGCAAACTGGAATGTAGAAATTGAACTACCTGTAGCAGGTGATACTTCATTAGATGACGGGCTTGGAGGGAATAATCCAAACTACAACGGTGGATGGATTAACGGCACGTTTGGTAATAACACTTGGTTCATAATGTCAAGTACAGGCCAAAACTGCTTGTATTCAGTTTCAGGCGGGTTAACCTGGTTAACAGTTAATCTTCCAACACTAACGACTGGCAGCTATAAATCTGTAACATACGGTAACGGTGTATTTGTTGCTATTGCTAGAGATGGCGAAACTAGTGCATACTCTACAGATAATTGTGCTACTTGGACTAGAACTAATTTACTATTTGCAGACGATGATTGGGTTGATATTGCATATGGTAACGAAACGTTTGTAGCAATTGATAGTTCAAGCAATACTGTTATATATTCAAAAACTAACGGCGAAACTTGGAACACTGCGTCAGTTGACACTTCGTTAGATAGTACAGTAACTAACTGGAATAAAATTGAATACGGTAATGGACGATTTGTTGCAACATCAACAGATTCAAGATCAGCTGTATACAGTTTTGATGCTGTAACATGGTATGCTTCTAACTTACTTGTTAAGGGTAATTTGCTTACATATGGCAACGGATCGTTTGCATTAATTGATTCAGAAACTAATAAACTTTACCAGTCAATTGATGGGTTAGATTGGCATACATTTACACTAGCATCTGCATCGTATTCAGCATTAGGATTTACTTTTGATAAGACAACTAGAAAAGGGTATTTCATAACAATTGACGAGGATGCTAACACAAGCCAATTTAGTATCGGAACTAAGGCACTAGCAAGACCAACTATTACTGATGGAAAAATTACAAGTATTAGTATACTAACTCCGGGTTCTGGATATACTTCAGTGCCCACATTAACAGTTACGGATCCTAACAACTCTGAAGATGCGTTGTTTACAGCTCGTATTGGCGATGGTGTACTAGGCGCTCCGACATTTGCAAATCAAGGATTTGGTTATAGTACATCTTCAACAGCAATTGCTATTACTGGTAGCGGATTCTCTGACTCATTCCAAACTGGCTTAAAAATTGTTTGTAGAAATATTACTCGTGTTCCGCAACCAGGCGATAACGTCGAGTTCGAAGGCAACCCGGAAGTATATAGAGTTGCTAAGTCAACTACAATTAGAGGAACAACAGTTCCGAACTTAGAGGCTGAGATACAACTTTCTCCAGGACTAACACAAGCAGATACTCCAGCACACGACACAGCGTTTACTATTCGTAGTAGATTTAGTCAAGTACGTTTAACAAACCATGACTTCTTAAACATTGGTTTTGGTAACCAACTACAGTCTAACTATCCGTTGCTTCCTGAAAATACAGGACTTGAACCACAAGACGAAGTTCAAGAAACAAACAACGGTCGTGTGTTTTACTCAAGTACAGACCAAGATGGTAACTTTAGAGTTGGCGACTTGTTTGCTGTTGAACAGGCAACGGGTATTGTTACACTAAGTGCTGACGAGTTTGGACTTGATGGATTGAGTGAATTGAGTATTGGTGGTGTTGCACTTGGTGGATCACCTGTTGTTGTTAAAGCGTTTAGTACAGACGGCACATTTACAGCAAACTCGAATCAGTTAGTACCAACTCAACGAGCGATTAAGACTTACTTAACAAGTCGTTTGTCGCAAGGTGGTTCAGATACATTTACAGGCTTGCTAACAGCAGGTACTGTTAAAGTAGGTGGCCCAGATGAGATTACATCCACAGTACAAGAAGGTGGTGAAGGATGGGAAATTAAAATTACAACCAAAGCAAACTTTACAGGTGTCTTTGGTAATAGTGGTTGGGGTGGAGATGGTTTAGCATTAGCGTATTTTACCAAGACTTTTGCCGATCCGACACGTGATGGACAACAATAAGATAAATACATGAACATGGAGTATTAAATAAAAATGGCAGAGTTTAAACTAGGTAGAATCCGTTTTGTATGGCAAGGCGATTGGGCAGCAAACGTAGGATACGTTGCTGATGACGTTGTAAGTTTCGGCGGTAAATCTTACATTTGTATTCAGAATCATACATCTAATACAGAATTTAATACAGATTTCGAAAGCGACATCCCCAAGTGGGACATTGTTTCAGACGGAACGAGTTGGAAAGCTGACTGGGCGCCTGAAGTAGAATATGCTCCAGGTGACGTTGTTAAGTACGGTGCTAATGTTTACATTTGCGAAAGCGGTCATACATCGGCTACATTTGTAGCACCTGATTATTTAGGTCTCGAAGCCAACCTAGATGATTGGACAAGTTTTGCTACATCGTTTGATTGGAAAGCTAGTTGGACTAATACTACTAGATATAAAATTAACGACTTAGTACGCTACGGAAGTTATGTTTATGTTTGTAATACTGCACACGTTTCTGCCACTACAGATACACTAGGACTTGAAAGTGATCAAGCTAAGTGGACGCTGTTTAGTGAAGGTCTAGTTTATACAGGCGAATGGGTAACAGCAACAAGATACCGTGTTAACGACTTAGTAAAATACGGTGGTAATGTTTGGATTGCTACTGCGGCACACAGCTCAGTAGACTTTGAAGCAGATGAATCATATTGGGAATCATTTGTTGAAGGGTTCCAATTTGAGAATTCATGGACTAACTTATCTAACTACCAAATCGGAGATACAGTAACATACGGCGGATATGTCTATGTTGCTAAAACAAATAATACAAATAGTCAACCAACTGCTAACCCAGATGACTGGGATGTTTTTACTACTGGATTTAAATTCCAAGGCGATTGGGCTGTATTAACAAATTATAAAGTTGGCGATGTAGTACGTCTAGGAGGCAACACATATGTTGCACAAACTGACAACGTAGGAACTGAACCACCAGCTGCGGCATGGGAAGTTTTAAACACTGGCATTAACTGGACTATTAGTACAGAGACATTCCTCCAGGCACAGGGTACCAACTTAATTGGTTCTGGTTCTGGCGTAAGATTTGACATTGTTAAATCTAAAACAGTTTACACTGTTACTGTTTCAACAGGCTTTGCTGGAACAGGGTATGCAGTAAATGACGTCATTCAGATTACAGGTGATATTATTGGCGGCACAAGCCCAGCAAACGATTTAACTGTAACAGTTTCAGCTATTAACGCAGGTGAAGTAACAGGCGTAACACATACAGGTGTATCCTCTACATGGAAACTTGGACAAGCATATGCAGTAGGCGATGTTGTAGTATATGGCGCAAGTAGCTTTATTGCTATTACGAAACATACTGCTACAGTTGATGACAGACCAGATAACGATCTAACAGCAGCATATTGGAATCTATTAACACTTGGTAGTGAAGCATTTGCGTTAACTACTGACGGCGACATGGTTTACTATGGTGAAAATGGTCCAACAAGATTGCCAGTAGGCATTGATGGACAAATTTTACGTGCTACTGACGGCGTACCGGCCTGGGCAAACTACGGTCTAATTGACAACGTTGTGTATATCGGACCACTAGGAACTAACGAGCCAGCTCCTGCATCCGGCTTAACAATTGACAAACCTTGGAGAAGTGTACGTTATGCGTTAGAGCAAGTGCGTGACGGTTATCTAAATCCAGAAGCAAAACATATCTTAAAGAACAACAAAGAGTTCTTTATGAAGGAAATTACAAACTGGGTAAAATATACATATAGAGTTAATATTACAGAAGCAACAACTGGTACACAGACATTTACTTGTTCAGATACTTCAAAATTAGACAGAGGCATGCCAATTGTATTTGACGGTACACTAGGCGGCGTCACTGCTGGAACAATTTACTTTGTTGATCAGATTATTACTAGTACAACATTCCGCATTAGCGACATTCAAAATAGTAACATTCCAAGAATCCTAACAACTGGTGTAGGACAAATGGTAGGTGACTTAGCATACGATTCTGTAAAATGTGAAAGAGACACTGGCTATATTGTTGACGCGGTAATTTACGATGTTTCAAGAGGCGGAACATCTAAAACTGTTGAGGCAGCAAAAGCATACTACACAGTTGCAGGTAACTTGTATATTAATGGAACATTTGGTTCACAGGACGTACAAACTGTTGAAGCATATACACAATTAAAAAGTATTATTGGCACAGTATTAAATAACAAACAGCCTGTTAGTTTTCAACATTTAAATAATATTCCTAGAGACGAGAGAGCAGTACAAATTATTGATCTATCGTTAACAGCTGAAGAAACTGCAAAGACCAAAGCAGCTGGACTAGTAGATATTATTACTACTGGCATCGCAGCAGGGTCGGCAACAGCAGTCCCGACAGCAACTAATCCAAATACTACAGTGTTTATTAAAACAGGTACATACAATGAAGTTCTTCCAATTGTTGTGCCAGAATTTACAGCTATTGTTGGCGACGAACTACGTACATCTGTTGTACAACCAGCACCAGCTACTCCATTACTAGCAACTGACAGTAATAAAGCTACTAGCGCATTAAAGAGAATTAAAGAAGTTATTCCAGATGTGTTACAAAATATCGATATTACTAAAACAACTGGTAATACAACAGTACAAGAATATGTTAATGGTTATGCAGGAAACACAGCAGCATCAAACAGATTAGCAGTTGGCACTGGATTAATTACTGAAATCTTACAAGAAGGTTTAGATGTACTTCCAGCGTTGCCTGCTGTAGGAAGTACTCCTACAAGTGGAGCAAATAATGCAAGTGATGCAGGACACGCTGATGCAATTGCACAAATTGAAGCAAACATTGACTTTATTGTTGCAGAACAAACAGCATGGATCCAATTCCAAGTTACTAATGTAATTGCACCATTTGCCGCAGACTTTACTTTTGACACTGCAAATTGCGAAAGAGATACAAAATACATTATTGATGCATTGCGTTACGACTTAACGTATGGCGGCAATTTAGAAACTACTGTTGCTGCAAGAAGTTACTTTGTTAACGGTAATCCAGTATACGGTACAGGCAAGAAAGACGAAACACTTGCAACATATGCACATTTAAAATCAATTATTGGTGACGTAATTACTGAAACAGCTATTACGCCAACTTCTGGAAATACGTTAACACAAGATGTTACAGGTACACCAGGTAGTGCAGCTGCCGAAACTTTTACAGATACACGTATTCAAGAAATTTATGACTGTATTGACAACGATGGCACATTGCCAACACCGGTTGCTCCAGATCTTACTTGGGTTCCAGCAACATTAACAACAGTTAATACTAATATTGTAGCACAAACTGCAACTATACAAAATGCAGTTATTGATCACGTTAACACAAACTACGGCGATTATACTTATGACAGTGCTAAGTGTCGCAGAGATTCAGGATTGCTACAAACTAACTCAGCATATGATGTTGCACTAAACACAAACTATAATGCTGTACGTGACGGTCTTTCTTACAGAAGACAGATGTCAAAAGAAGTTATTGACAACCAATTAACTGAAACTGTAGGTGCTATTACACAAGAAAAAACACTTGTAGCAGCATTAATGAGTGACGCTACTGCAATTACTAGAAACGCAGCATACTGGGATGAAGTAATTGACATTGTTAGTAACGGTACTGCAAACGCAGATACTATTACATTTAGTGACCCGGGTGGAGTAGCAGCAAAAACTACAGCACGAACACAGTTACAAACAAACAGACAAGACATCATTGATGACTTAACAGTTTGGATCGCAGCAAACTATCCGAACTTAGATTACACAGTTGAAACATGTGAAAGAGATACTGGCAGAATTATTGACGCAGTTAGCTACGACATTCAATACGGCGGCAACAGTGCAATTATTGAAGCAGCTAATGCATACTTTATTGGTTATGCACAAGCATTGCCGCTTCCACAACGTGCAGCATCAGCAGCAGCAATGGCACAATTGGCTATTATTGCTACCGATTACATGTCAGGTGCAACTGAAGAAGCAGAAGTAGCAGCGTTATTACAAATTGTTGTTGATGTAATTACATCAGGTGATAAGATTGACTTGCCTACTAAAGTATATCCAAGCACAACATGGGTTGCTGCTGGTATTAAAGCAGATGCTGATGCAGTATTAGCGGATACAAGTGTTGTTCCGGCTGTATTACAGTATATTACTAATACTTACAGTAACTTTGTATACGATCATGCTAAATGTTCACGTGATGTTGGGTTTATGCTTGATGCACTACGTTTTGACATTATGTTTGATTCAACATTTAGGTCTATTAAAGCTGGTATGTCGTACCAAAGAGGTATTGCATCAGCACAAGTTGTTCTAGCCAATCAGTTAGAAGCAACGGTTGACACAATTGATGTTGTAAGAGCTAAAGTTAGAGAAATTACAACAGGTACTAAATCAGTTAACAATAGTAATACTGTTATTAAAGATATTATTATTAATAACAACGTTGCTGCAACTACAATTTCAGACCCAACTGGGTATGACACTGGATTCTTTAATGCTAGACGCCTAATTGTTGCAAATAAACAATTCTTAATCGACGAAGCCGAAGCATACTTAGCAGATCAGTATAATGCTGTATGGACAGCGTTAACAGTTGACGAGCAAACAGCTTGGTTAGCCGATGTTGGATACTCTATTAATTCATTAGAGTATGATTTAACATATCGTGGTAACTTAGAAACTATCGTTACTGCAAGAGCATACTATGTTGATGGTGTATTTGTTAGACTAGCTGGGCAAAAAGCAGCAACACTAGCTTTACAATCTCGTTTAGCAGATATTATTGACGATATTGCTACAGGAAATACAATTACTAGAACAACTGGCAATACAACAGTACAAGATGTAACTGGTACAGCCGGTACAGCTGGCGCAGCAGCGTTTGCGCAGGATCGTATGAACGAAATTGCTAATACTATCGATACAGGTGATTCTCCAGCAGCTATTAATCCATCAGTTCTTTGGGTAGATCCTGCATTAGCAAAATTAAAAACTGTAGTTGATTCTAGAAGAGAAATTATTCAAGATGCTGCTATTGCTTATATTAACTATAGCTATCCGGCACTAGTATATAACGAAGCTAAGTGTAAACGAGATGTAGGTTACATGGTTGATGCTATTGTATACGATGCTATCTTTGGAAGTAACTATCGTAGTATTACAGCAGGCATGTCATATCGTAGAGACATTGCATCTGCTCAAGTTGTACTAAACAATCAACTAGAGCCGTCAATTGACACTGTAGATTTTGTTAATGCACAACTTCTTGAAATTACCCAAGGCATTGAAAGTGACTTAGGAACTAGAGAATATGCAGATAAAGCAGCAGAACTAGCAGACATCATTAAAGATGTGTTTGCTAACGGTATTGGCGCAGTACCTGGCGTAATTATGCCAAGTATTACTGGTCATAACACTGCTACATTAACAGATCTTGCTTTTGCAACAACTACTAACCCATCGGGTAACAGTAATACGTATGGAAATGCTGCTGATCAGTTACAACTTAACAAAGAATTTATTAAAGACGAAGTTCGTCACTGGTTAGAAGATCCTGTTAACGGATTTGACACATATTGGGGCGGATTTAATGCAAATACACAAACACGTTGCATCCGTGACGTAGGATACATTGTTGATGCAGTACGTTACGACTTAATGTACGGTGGTAACACACAATCTTTAGTTGCAGGTAGTGCATATTACTCAAACTTTATTTTAACTATTGCAGTAGACGAACTTCCGGCAACACTTGCAGCATATGCAAGAATGAGAACAGTAATTAGCGAAGTAATTGCAGAAACAACTGTTACTACAAGCCCAGGTGTTACCGAAGTGCAAGATATTACAGGCACTCCAGGCAATTCAGAGTCCGTAGAGTTCGCACAAGACCGTGTTGACGATGTTTTAGACTGGATTAATAATGCAGAAGCAAACGCAACTATCGAAATTGCAAACAAGTGGGCATTACCTGATCTTACACATGCGTACAACCGCTTAGTTGATCGTCGTTACGAAATTCAAGAAGACGTTGTGTTCTGGGTCGAGAAGTTTTGGCAGAAGATTGAATACAATCAAGACACTTGCCGTAGAGATGCAGGCTTAATGGTTGACGCCATTACAAGAGATCTGCTAACAGGCAGTAACTTTGCGTCAATCATAGCAGGTAGATCATATTACAGAGGACTATCTTCAACTAAAGAAGTTAGAGATAACGAAAAACTTGCAACAATTGGTGCAGTTAACTTCTTAAAACAAAAACTTCGCCATGTTGCAGCAACTACAGCAGCAGCACATGCAGACATTATTATTGATGACATTACAAATTACATTAATGGCGGCAAACTACCAGCACTGCAGGTACTTCCACTATTAGATTTGGCAATTTATGAAACAACTACCCAAGCAGCAGCTACAACTATTTGGGAAAACAAAGAGTTTATTAAAGTAGAGATACTTGCTTACCTAGATGAGAACTATCCAAATATTTCTTACAGTAGAGATAAGTGTGTAAGAGATGTTGGCCTAGCAGTTGATGCATTGCGTTACGACTTAACGTATGGCGGCAACTCTGCTTCACAGCAAGTTGGTATATCTTATTATTTAGGAACAGGTGCAGAAGATATTGTTATTGATCCAGACGACAAAGCAGCAACAGTTGCAGCGTTTGAACATATGCAGTTTATCGTTGATGAACTTGCACAAAACAGATTGGACTCTCCAGGAGCACTACAATTTAAAATTGCTCCTAAGTTTAGAGATGCAAACACACAAGTAGTCGGCACACCGGCTGACGGAGATACTGCGTTTGCATTAGCTGGAGATATTGTTAACTTAATCGAATCAGGACCTGGCGCAAGAGGAACTGCTGACGTAGAAAGTATTGCATCTAATGTTATTACAACAGTTGACCCACACGGATTAAAAGCAGGTGACGAAATTAGTGTTAGTACAGATTTTGGAGGAATGATTTCTGAAATTGTTTATTATATTAGAACAGCACCGACAACGACTACATTAACGCTTTCAGACACCTTTGGAGGCATTGAATATGTTCTAGAAGATGAAGCACCAGGCGGCCTAGGCGGAGCAATTGGTTCTTTAATTATTGAAAGAAAAGTTGCAGACTTAACTGATGTTTCAGCTTCACTACAACAGCAATATACTAACTTGCAAGGATCTAAATCAGCTATTCAACAAACTATTATTGAGTATCTTGCAGAAAACTATCCAACACTAGTATACAATGAAGCAAAATGTAGACGTGATGTTGGGTTGATTGTTGACGCAGTTGGATATGACATGATGTTACACAGTAATTATAAAACTACTGTTGCAGCATTGTCATATGCTAGAGGTGCGCAAGCAGAGATTGTTTTAGAAAAACAAAAAACTGCTACAGTACAATCTTATAGAGAACTTAAAAATCAAATTGCAACTTTTGTAACTAACGATAAGGTTGCAGTTAAACGTTGTAACGAACTAATGGATATTATTATCCAAATGCTTGACAAGGGTGTTGGCGAAACTCCAGAGATGACTGGTACAATCACTTATTATAATGATGTACAGACTATTAAAGGAGTAGACATCTTAAAAGCTAACAGTAAGTTCTTAGCGCAAGAAGCAATTGCACACGTTGAACAGTCCTTTGGAGGAACAGCTACAGGTATTGCTGATTCACCTGGCACAATTACATTTAGTGCAGCACATAACTTTATTAAAGGCGATCCAATTTACTTTGATGAAAATGCATTTGGCGGACTAGTAGCAGATACTACTTACTATGTGTCTAGTGTACCTTCACTGACTACAATTACTGTTGCAGCAACAGTAGGACAAGTTGGTAATGATCCGATTGTATTAGATGGCGGAGTAGGAACAAGTGTTGCAAGATACAAGTTTAACGAAACAGCATTCCGTATAGATATGGAACGTTATATCGAAGCTATTGCTTATGATTTACAATACCCAGGTAACTATAAGTCACTAAGACAAGCAGAGCTTTATCTAAATGCAGTTAACGGATCTGAGCGTTCAGATATGTTCTATGTACGCAACTCAACTGGTGTGCGTAACCAAACACTGAATGGATTACGTGGCAACTTAACAGAACTTAACGAGTTTGGCACAAGACGTCCAACAGCAGGTGCTTATGTATCGCTTGATCCAGGATTTGGTCCATGGGATAAAGAAGCCTGGATTGGCAACAAGTCACCTTACGTACAAAACGTTACAACATTCGGTGTTGGTTGTGTAGGTAACAAGATTGACGGAGCATTACATGCTGGCGGTAACAGATCAACTGTTAGTAACGACTTTACACAAGTACTAAGTGATGGTATCGGTGTATGGTGTACTGGTAACAACTCATTAACAGAACTTGTTTCGGTGTTCGCATATTATAATTACTCTGGATACATTGCAGACTTAGGCGGACGTATTCGTGCTACAAACGGTAACTCATCTTATGGTACATATGGTGTTATTGCTGAAGGCACTGACACAGGCGAAGTTCCAATTCTTGCAGAAGTTAATAACAAATCTGCAGATGCATTTGCAAGTGAAGTACCTACAGACGGCAGCGCAATTATGCGTTTGGAGTTTGACAATGCTGGTCGTAACTACACTAATGCACAGTTTGCGTTAAGTGGCTCAGGCTTTAATGCTACATGTATTATGGATGAGTACAGAGACGGCGGCGTATTTGAAACACGTTTGATTGACTTAAATGACAACAACGGTGTTGGCGGTTCAGATTATGTAACTGCTAAAAACGTTGCGCAGGGCGGTAGTCCAATTCACGTTACTATTGCAGCAACAGATACTGCACTAGGCGGCGGATACAACGGAATGCGTATTCAAATAACAGCTGGTACAGGTGTTGGACAATACGGAAACATTCTAGGATTTAATAACGGTACAAAAGTTGCTACTGTTTATAAAGACAACGTTGGTCCATTTACAGTTACAGATACTAATGCAACTGGAAATGTTGTGACACTTACAGGTCCTACAGAACAAATTTATGTAGGCATGCCAGTATACGTTGCATCAAGTGTAGGCGGATTGCTAATTGGTAATACTCCGAGTAATGTTTACTACGTAATTACAGATAACAGAGACGGTACAGTTGTACTAAGTGAGGAAGAAGGCGGCACAGCAGTAACGCTTACAACCACAACTGGGCAAACTGTTGCAATGTACGAAGCTGGCTGGGAACATTCTATTCCAGGTAACCCAATTGCAGCATCACTAGACTTAACAACAGGTTATACTATTGAACCACGTATTACTTACCAAAGCCCAGGCTTTAGTTCAACTGCAACAACTGTTACTTCAAATGCATACGAAGTAGCTACATATGCAAATGGTAACTTCTACGGATTACCATACGGTGCAGATCAAGTAATTCAAAGTGCTGATGGCGAAACTTGGACAGACATTGGTACACTACCAAGTGCTGCTAATTGGTCGGATGTTACATTCGGCGGTGGCACAGGTGTAGAAGCTGAAGTTATTATTGGTGGCTTAGGCGGATCAGGCGCAGTACTAACATGTGAACTAGGCGAGCTTAACAGTATCGGATTACCAGGGCCAACACAGATTGCTAAAGTAACTGTTGTTGACGGTGGTAAAGGTTACACAACTGCTCCTACAATTACATTTATTCCAACAAGTGGTGGCGGCGGTGCATCAGCAGTATGTACAGTACTAAATGGTTCGATTCAAGATGTAATCATTACAAGTACTGGTGCAGGTTACGGCGCAGTACCGAATGTACAAGCAGATACAGACAAAGTAACTGAAGTTAAAGTTATTCAAACTGGACGTGGATACAAAACTCCACCGACAATTACTTTAACAGGCGGTGGCGCAACTACACAGGCTACATTAGTACCAACAATGGATAATGAAGGCGTAGCATTTATTACTATCGGACTAGATATCGATAATAACATTCTAAACGGTGCAGGTTACACTACACAGCCAACAATTACTATTGAAGATACAAATGCTAAGTTTGTTGCAGTTGCAACTGGTTCAGTTACTAATGCTAGTATTACACTAGCAGACATTGAAGCAGGAAATAACTGGACAGCTGGTAGTGTATTACCAAATGCTAACTTTGTTTCAGTAATCTACGGCAACGGCACATATGTAGCAGTTGGCGGAGCAGGCGGAGTTGGTTCAGGAGCATCGTCAACAGACGGTAGCACTTGGACAGGTAGAGCAATGCCTGCACTAGGCGCTGGAACATACTCAAGTGTAGCGTATGGACAAGGAAAGTTTATTGCAGTTAACACAGGCGGTGTTGGCACAACTGTAAGTACAAACGGTATTGTTTGGACAGCAGGCGGAAACCTACCAACAAGTGCAGCATGGGTAGACGTAGTATATGGTAACGGACGTTTTGTTACTATTGCAAACGGTGCTAGAGACGTTGCGTACAGTATTGACGAGGGTGTTACATGGTATGCAGCACCTGGTGGATTACCGAGTGGCGCAGACTGGAAGACTATTAAGTATGCACAAGGCTTGTTTGTTTGTGTAGCTGAAACTAGTGACAAAGTAGCAACATCGTGGGATGGTATTGTATGGACTGAAGAAACATTAAGTGCTTCAGGTGCATGGCATGGCCTAGCACATGGTAGAGCTACTGGACAACAGCCTCGTTGGGTAGCATTAACAAACGCAGCAGATACAGTAGCTACTCTTATTGCTACAGGGTCAACTGCAAGAGCAAGATTATCCGAAGCTGATGGCGCAATTGTTACAACTAGAATGATTGAACCAGGATCAGCATATCCAAACGGTAATGCAACAAGCACAACAGCAGCTAACACAATTACAATTGACTCAACTGCACGTTTGCAAATTGGACAGCCGATTACGTTCTACGGACTTTCAACTGCAACGTTAAATGACAATCAAGTGTATTATGTTAATACTATTCCAAGTACAACTGAAATTACAGTTAGCTTAATTGCAAACACTGGTATTCCAGTAACAGTTGCAACTAGTGCTCCAACAGGAGCAACTTGGAAAGCAGGACCATTACATGTAATTGTAGATCCTAATTCAACTGAGGTAGCACCAATACACGCAAGACAAGGCAATGGCGTACTAGGCAACCCAACATTTACTAACAGAGGTACAGGTTACCAAACTGCAACAAGTGAAGGTGCTGGTGACGGATTTGCAGACTTATTCCAACCAGCAACGTTTGTTGCTGTACGTGGATTGTTTGACTTACCAGAACCTGGATCAAACGTTGAGTTTACTGGCATTGACGGAACATGGTTTAAACTAGTTGCTGTTAATGCAGTAGTTGGCGAAGCAGGCGATTACAGTGCTACATTGCAAATTAGTCCAGGACTAACAGTATTGCAAGCACCACTAGACGGTGTACAAATTACTGCTACTAATAAGTACTCGCAAGTACGTCTAACAGGACATGACTTCTTGTACATTGGTACTGGTAACCAAGCTAAAACTAATTATCCATATGTGGATATTACAACATCAAGTGTAGCTAGACAACAATTAAGTAGCGGTGGCGGACGAGTATTCTTTACAAGTACTGACCAAGACGGTAACTTTAACGTTGGTGGATTGTTTGGTGTTCAACAGAGTACTGGTACTGCGACATTGGACGCTGATGCGTTTAACTTAGCAGGCTTGCAGTCATTGCAGCTTCAAGGTATTGGTTTAGGTATTGGGTCTGCTATTATTACGCAGTTCAGTACAGATCCATTCTTTACTGCAAACAGTGACAGTATTGTACCAACACAACGTGCTATTAAATCATACATTACAGCACAAATTGGTGGTGGTCAGAGTAGTTTGAACGTTAACACACTAACAGCAGGTGTTGTATTCATTGCAAACGATGAAATTACAACAACCAGCGGCGGACAGCTAAATATTAAAGCGAAGATGAACTTTACAGGCGGAATTGACGGTGCACCGGTTGCACTTGGTTTCTTCCTAGCAAGATAACAACGGAGAAAGAACATGGCAACAGGAAGACTCGGAAATGTAGATATTCCGGCAACAACAAACACAACAGCGTATACTGTCCCGGTTGGGACGTATGCGGTGGCAAACGTGTCATTGACTAATAGAAATGATGCGGCAGTACGATTACGTGTTGCAATGGCTACAACAGCAACACCGACTGATCAAGAGTGGTTAGAGTATGACACTATTGTTATTCCAAAAGGCGTATTTGAGCGAACAGGCTTAGTAATGCAAGGCGGATTAAACTTAGTTATCTATTCAGATACTGCAAACATTGGATGTACTGTTTACGGCATTGAAACATCTACTACATAAGGGGACGGAGTAAAAAATGGCACGTTATAATACATCACCGCAAACGCTATCGATAACTGGAGAAACTGAGCTCCAATATGCGTTTACTGGCGGAATCATCTCAATGACAGGAACGCCGGGGTATACAGTTACTATGGTGAATCCTGTATTTTTTCCTGGAAGTAGGCAAACATTTTATAATGCAACAGACGGATTTTTAACATTAGACGCTGCATCAGGAAATATTACCGGTAACGGTGTTGCGTTAGGAAATTCAGTACAAATTCCAACTAACTCAACGTATACAATGACATCGGATGGTGCTAATTACGTCCTAACAAGTGCGTTGGCAGGTACTACAGAATTCCAACTTCCTGTACACTTTGAAGACTTATTAGAAGCAAACGGAAAAGTAGAGTTAAATCCAAATAACAACAATGTAGAAATTAGTCCGACAGGATCAGGTATTGTTGACATTAGCCCAGCTAGCCATGTTCAAATGCAGGGTACAGGTCAAGTTACTATTAATCCTTCGCAAGCAGTATCTATTACCTCTGCAGGTAGCTCAGTTACTATTGGTACAGCAGGGTTAGATACATTTATTAACGGCGACCTTAACTTGTCTGCTCCGGGACAAACAATTACATTATCGCCAAGTGGTGCAACAGGTAATGTTGTAATTAACCCAGGTGGAGATACAACTATTGGTGCAGGCGGACAAGTATTAATTACTTCTACTACTGGCGGCCTTATTAACAATATGAGCATTGGTACAATTAATCCGGGTACTGGTGCATTTACATCACTAGCAGCTAGTGGTACAATTCAAGCAAACGCAACAACTGCATCAACAAGTACAACATCGGGAGCATTAGTTGCAACTGGTGGCATCGGTGTAGGTGGATCAGTTTACGCAGGCGGACTAAATGGACCACTTGGCGGCGGAACAGCATCAACAATTGCAGCAACTACTATTACAGCAAGTGGCGCAGTATCGTTGACTCAAAACGTTGCTGCTACTAACACAACTTCTGGTACGCTGCGTGTTACTGGCGGTATCGGTGTTACTGGGTCAATTTATGCAGGCGGCATTCAAAGCACGCCAATTGGCAATACTTCTGCAAGTTCTGGAGCATTTACATCATTAAATGCTAACTCAACTGTAGACATTACCGGAACAACAGAAGCTACTAATGCAACTGGTGACACTGGCATTTTACGTGCCGAAGGTGGTGCAAGTATTGCAAAGCGTGTATACTCCGGCGGCGGCTTCCAGGGCGCAATTGGTAACATTAGTCGTAGCACAGGCTTATTTACAACACTTGGAACTAATAGTACTACAACACTCGGCGGCAATACTTCCGTAACGGGATCAAGTACATTCAGTGTAGGCACTGGTACTTCTACGTTTGGCGGTAGTGTACAGTTTAATGGCGGTTCTGTAGCAGCTACAGCATCTTTTACTCCGTCAAACGCTTACGACTTAATGACTAAAACTTATACTGAACGTCAATACGGTAAGTCTTGGGTAATACAAAGTTCAAACATAACTGCGTCAAGCGGTGACAGACTAATGGTAAATACTACATCGTCAGCAAGAACAATCACATTACCTGCAAGCCCAAATCTTGGCGATACAGTTACCTTTGTAGATTATGGCGGAACATTTAATTCGAGAGCTTTAACAGTTGCTAGAAATAACCAACGTATTATGGGCATTGCAGATAACATGACAGTTTCAACACAGGGTGCAGGCTTTACTTTAGTATTTTCAGGTAACAGCACCTACGGTTGGAGAATGATGAACGGTATTTAATAGAGGTTTACAATGGCATTTAATTACGACTCACTTAAAAGAATTACTAGTAGCGGTATTGTTGATGGATCGATCGGATCTGCAGAAATTGCAAGTTCGACAATCGGGGCTAGTGAAATTGCAGCTAGTGCAGTTGGGTCTAGTGAATTAGCAAATAACTCTGTTAATTTGTCTGGAAGCAAAGTTACTGGAACAGCAAGTGTTAGCAAAGGCGGAACCGGAACTTCAAATCCCTTCGGCGGCTCTTATAGAACACTTATTTCCAATGGCTCCGGTATTACTAGTAAGCAACACGGTATACAAGGTATGCAAGTATTCACAGGTAGTGGAACTTGGAGTAGACCGTCTAATGTTAGATACATTAAAGTACAAATCAGTGGTGGCGGCGGAGGTGGCTCAGGCCACGGCGAAAGTGGCGGCGCAGGCGGCTACTCTGAACGAGTAATTGACGTGTCTGGCATTAGTAGCGTGAGTGTTTCACTAAGTGGAACATCGAACGGTACATACTACTCAGGCGCTGGCAATAACGGTGGCGCTTCGTCATTTGGTCCGTATCTAAGTGCAAGTGGCGGCTATGGCGCAAATAGAAATAACCAACACTCAGGCGGCTTAGGTGGCGTAGGCAGTGGCGGCACACTTACGGTGTACGGCGGCGGTGGCGGAAATCATCACCAGCGTTCGGGATTTGGCGGACGCAGTTTTTGGGGCGGAGCTGTTGTAGGCGGACACCCACAAGGTGGCCACTTTAGTCACAGACACGAAAATCACTCAGCGCCCGGCTCAGGCGGCGCAGGCGGTTACTTCCATGGACACAGGGGATCAAACGGACGCCCTGGCTACTGTGTAGTAACTAATTACTATTAAGCAAAGAGGCAAAGGTTAGAATATGGCATTTAATTACGATACACTAAAGCGCATTACAAGAGAAGGTGTTGTTAGCGACACTATAAGTGCAGGAGACTTAGCAGCAGATTCGATAACAAACGCAAAACTAGCAAATAGTTCTGTAGGATCTAGTGAGCTTGCAAATAACTCTGTTGTACTCTCAAGTAGTGACGTTACGGGATCGTTGCCTGTAAGTAGAGGCGGCACCGGACTAACTAGTGTTGGCGGCGCAAATCAAGCTCTAACTATTAACTCATCAAACAATGGGTTAACATATGCTAACGTTGGCATGTACGGTATGCAAGTATTCACAGGTAGTGGAACTTGGAGTAGACCAAGTGGCGTTAGATTTATTAAAGTACAAATTTCCGGTGGCGGCGGCGGTGGCTCAGGACACGGCGAAAGTGGCGGTGCAGGCGGTTATTCCGAACGAGTATTAGATGTAACTGGTATTAGTAGTGTAAGTGTTTCACTCAGTGGAACTTCAAACGGAACATACTATTCAGGAGCTGGCAATAACGGCGGCAGCTCGTCATTTGGGCCTTACTTGTCAGCTTCGGGAGGTTATGGCGCAAATAGAAATAACCAACACTCAGGCGGCTTAGGTGGCACAGGCAGCGGCGGCACACTTACGATCTACGGCGGCGGCGGACAATCGCATCATAATAGATCGTCTGTAGGCGGAGATAGTTTTTGGGGAGGCGCAGTAGCAGCCGGACATCCACAAGGCGGTCACTTTAGTCACAGACACGAAAATCACTCAGCACCAGGTTCTGGTGGATCAGGAGGCTACTTTCATGGACATAGAGGTTCCAATGGAAGACCAGGCTTCTGTGTGGTAACTATGTATTACTAATAAATAAAGTAACAAAGGTATAACGACTAATGGCATTTAATTACGATACACTAAAAAGAATAACTGGCTCAGGAATTGTCGACGGTACACTTCAGGCAGGACAAATTGCAGCAAATGCTGTTGCGGCTAGTGAATTAGCAGCAAATTCTGTTACTGAAGCTAAACTTGCAAACAACGCAGTTGACATTAATGGATCTAAAGTTTCTGGATCTGTAGCCGTCGGTGTTGGCGGAACAGGATTATCTAGTGTAGGTAGCAACTTGCAAGTACTACGTTCTAACGGTAGTAGTTTACAGTATGCAGACATTGGTATGCGTAGTATGGCAGTGTTTACAGGTAGCGGAACGTGGAATCGTCCTGCAGGAGTAAGATTTGTTCACGTACAGGTAGTAGGTGGAGGAGGCGGCGGATCAGGACACGGCGAAAGTGGTGGATCAGGTGGCTACTCAGAAAGAATCTTAAACGTAGATGGTATTAGTTCAACAAGTGTAGGTGTTTCAGGACAATCAAACGGAACATACTACTCAGGTAGAGGAAATAACGGTGGCGGTTCGTCATTTGGTCCATACCTAAGCGCAAGTGGCGGGTATGGTGCAAACAGAAATAATCAACACTCAGGTGGACTATCTGGAGTTGGTAGCGGTGGCAACCTAAACATTTATGGCGGCGGTGGCGGATCGCATCACGAAAGTATCGGACCAGGTGGTTCGAGTTTTTGGGGTGGATCAGTTGCAGGTGGACACCCACAAGGTGGTCACTTTAGTCACAGACACGAATCACATTCACCTCCAGGATCAGGCGGGCGTGGCGGATATTATAATGGCCACAGAGGCTCAAACGGAAGACCTGGTTTAGTTGTAGTAACGGAGTATAGATAACATGAAAAAAGCACTAATGAGTCAAATGGGATACATCCATCAAATCGAAGAGCCGGGCGACGACTTTGAGATTTATAACGGCCCAGATGCTACTATCCAATGGGTAGATGCACCCGATGATGTAACACTGTACTGGACACTTGAATGGAGCCCAGCACAAAACACAATGGTATGGTGTGAAAGAGACGCACCTCCAACTGATCCTACACTAGCAAGATCAATTGCTTATGGAGAAGTAGGCGAGCAACTAGATATGTTGTTTCATGAACTACAAGATACTGGAAGTATTTCAGCAAGTGGTCCATGGGCATCGCACATTGCTACAGTTAAGGCAACCTTAGATCCGCCACCCGAAAGAGATGAAGATATGACTCCGGAGGAAATGATGGCATTAGAAGCAGTAATGGAACCTAGTGTAAATTCACAACCAAAACTATCTAACGAAACACAACCGTGTTGGGTAAGATATACAGGGTGGCACGGATATAGCAATCCAGACATTGGAACAGCAAATGACCTACATGGGGAGATTGAATAATGGCATTACCACAATTAGAAGCAGTAAGTCCGGTATTACTTGACATTGTAGAAACAGGAAAAACGGTCTCAGTACCGTTAGTATCTTTTGAAAAGAAAGATAATATGGTAGTAAATTATGACGGCAGTGACTTAACACTAGTGTACAATAATGACAGAAGATTATATATTGGTACTATCCCAAGAGGAGATTCTAGAGTAACAGAAGTAGCATCAATTAACCCTTCGTGGCGTGTAGCTACTTAATCTAATTTAAAATTAATTTAGAAAAAACAGGAGTTTATCTCCTGTTTTTTTACCACATTTGCATCTGGTAACATAGTAACACTATAAATATTTGCGTATACAAATCATCAGGAGATAATAATGCACATTAAAAAAGTTGCAATCATTGGCGGCGGATCATCAGGATGGATGACAGCCGCAGCATTAGCAAAACTATGTCCGCATCTTGAAGTAGAATTAGTCGAATCAGAAGATTATGCTACTGTTGGCGTCGGCGAAAGTACGTTAGGACATATTAATAGATTTTTAAGATTACTTGGATTAGAAGATAAAGATTGGATGGCTGCGTGTAACGCTACATACAAAAACTCTATTCGCTTTACAAATTTTAGAGATAACGACAACACAAGTTTTGAATATCCGTTCGGTAGTGGCTATGATTATACTGACGCACATGACGGATTACAAACATGGGGTAAACTATCGTCGTTGTACCCTGAAGAGTTTACTCCAGAAACGTTTGCAAGAATGTATTGTCCAACTAACACTGCGTTAGCTGAACAAAATAAACAAACTAGAGACGAAGAAGGCAAACTAAGAAATTATGACTTTACATACGATACTGCTTATCATATGGATGCAACAGCATTTGGACAGTATTTAAAGACTGAAATTTGTATTCCAAACGGGGTTACACATACTCTTGGAACTGTTCATTCTTATAATCAAGATTCTAGAGGATACTTCACAAGTATCATGTTATCAAACGGTAATGGCGTACAAGCTGATTTGTTTATTGATTGTACTGGGTTTAAATCTTTATTATTAGAGAAATGGCTCGGCGAACAATTTATCCCATTTACTCCGCATTTGCAGAATGACAAAGCTCTAGCATGTAGACTTCCTTACACGAATAGAGAAGAACAAATGCACAATGTTACTGACTGTCATGCACTTGGTAACGGTTGGGTATGGAACATTCCGCTATGGCATCGCATTGGCACTGGGTATGTTTATTCTAGTAGATTTGTTTCCTTAGAAGGTGCAATGAATGAATTTAGAGCACACTTAGAAGAAGTACATGGTAAAGAAATTGCTGATGCGGCACAAATGTCACAGATTGACATTAAGCACGGCCGTAGACGTAAAGCCTGGGCTCAGAATGTTGTTGGTATTGGCCTAAGCTACGGATTTGTTGAACCTTTAGAATCTACAGGACTATTAACAACACATGAAAACATTATTAAATTAGTTGATGTTTTAAATAGAAGAGACGGATATTGTACACAAGCTGAACGAGATGGATACAATTATGCTGTCGAATATGACTTACTAGCGTTCCGAGACTTTGTTTCTCAGCACTATGCACTTTCTAGAAGAACAGATACTCCGTATTGGAGATACGTAACACAAACGGTTGTTTATCATCCTATTGCGTTTAATGACTTTTTACCTCAGCAAAACAGTTATACTAATCTTCTTGGTGCTATTAGCGGCGGCAATGTTTATCAAGAAACTCAACAAGGTAATAATTATATTGCAGCTGGCATGGGTGTAAGAAATATTTCAACCAAGGAACTTGTACTTGAAGAAGTTAATAATCAAGTAGCAAGAGGAGTGCCAGATGCATCTGGAAGACTTGAAGATTCTAGAAGACGTTATCATCAACATCAAGAATGGTTAGCAGACTATGTAAGTAAGCTACCTTCGCATTACGAATATTTAAAAGAGAACATCTATGGAGGTGTTGACAACTTTAAGGATTAATGATGTTAGTTTTTGTAAATTTTATAAAAACATGTCCTTATATTATTGTCGCACTAGTAGTACAGAACTTTGATCAGAAATATCTACTATCTATCCTGATCAGTATACACCGGATACTTTTGTCAAATTCTGTACTACTACCCATACTTACACGGTGGTAAAAATAATGTTTAAAGAAAAGCCTTGGATAAGATTTTATTCGTTAGAACCGGGTGTACCAGAAGTTGTACCAATTATTCCTGCACATAAAGTAAAACGTGAATGGATGCAACGCAACGATCCACCTGATCCTGAAAACGGAAATATGCATACTAAGAATTGTCCTGGTATTACTAAGCTAGTATCAATGGGATATATCTTACGTGCTCCTGCTGACTTTGAAATTAAAACAGACGGTAGTAAAATAGATTTCATTGCAGGCGAAGCAATGAGATTTAATACAGAAGGTGGCCCTGGTAGTGAACGTTACGTAGGCTCACACAATCAGCATCAAACAGCTCCTACGTTAGATGACCCTACCAAGTCACTTAGTGTAGCAGTTAAAATAGATACTCCTTGGAGATTAAAAGCATCAGACGATGTACTACTATTGCAATTGCCTATACCGTATAACAATGAAGCAAGATTTACAGCAGCACAAGGTATTTTAGATCCGCGGCATGCACACGTTGTTAATGTTCAATTATACTGGCATGTACTTAACGGAACGACAATTGTTAAAGCAGGAACGCCGTTGTGTCAATATATTCCAGTACCAAGAAGTTTTGGCATTTCAAATATTGATTTAATATGCGACGATGCTAATGAAGATGACAAGCTATTAGAAAAAGCATTTAACTACGCTAATAGGAGCGTAGTACATGACGACACACTGAAGTCAAGATTAAAACGAACAAATTCAGTGATGAATAAGTATAAACACAGGAGAAAAACATTATGGACTACATTACAGAGCTTAATATTGCGACTACTAAAGTTCAAGCGCAACTAGACGAAAAGTTAGCACGATTAAAAGAATTAGAAACAGAATTTAGCGATACTAAGTTAAATCCATACGGAATTACAACAATTGACTTCTCAGAGCGACAAGAGCTGCTAGAAGATACTACCAAAATGCAAGGTGTTATTTTAGGCTTAGAGTTAGCTAAAGAAACGTATGAAACGTCACTTGCCCCCGCTTAATGGGACACTAGCAGATCCCTTCCCAAGGCTAATATGGAAATTTAATTACGAATTTCCATATAGCACACTTTTGCCTTTAATTGAAGAAGTAAAACAAAAGACACCAGAAAATTCTTTATTAGAGCAAGGACAAGCATTTTCGACAGCCTCTCAACAAAGCTATCCTCCACACATGTGGGATGTACTTGAAGACTTTAGAGAGTGGTTAATTCAACCTATTGACTTTATGTGGAAAGAGTTTGAATTTAGGGCTAATAGCGATGCTACTGTTTTAAATTCTTGGATCAACACGCACAAAAAAACAGGCGTAACGCTTGAGCATAATCATAATCAAGCATTGTTTGTAGTTACATCATATTTAAATCTTCCAAAAGATAGTGGATATATTGAGTTTAGAGACCCGTTAGAATATCATAAAGGTAATACGCCTATGGATCCTGAAGAGACTTTATGGAAATCCATTCCATGCAAAACAAATGATGTTTTAATTTTTCCGGCCTGGTTAAAACATAGAACACAGCCGAACAATACAGATGAAGAACGAATAGTAATGACGTGGAATGTTGGATAATGGAATTTAGATTTTGCAACCCTGATGCTAATACATTTGATCAAGAAATTAAATTAAAGCTATTAGAAGATTGGAAAGTAGAATACGTTTCGCTTACCGATAGTACAGGATATTGGATTGCTGACAACCCGTTTCAAGCAGACGGATTTGAAAAATATAAAGAACTTGTATCTACCTTTCCAGTGTCTATTAATAATAATGCAGATACATGCACTGATCCAAATCCGTTTGACACAATACATTTACCGCAGTGGATGACGCAAGGTGTTATTAATTTAATTATTAATTTTTATAAAAATAATATCGAACCGTATTCTGCAAATGAAGAAGTACACGAATGGGGGAATTTGTATTGGAAAAATAAAAGTAAGCCCATTGATGCATTTAGAATGGCTCACGTAGATTATCCGCATGGTATAGTTGGAAATTTGTGGTTTTCAGATCACGCTCTAGGTACTACAGGTACAAACTTATACGAGTACAAAGGACAAGTTCACGAGTTATTTGGAAAAAATGATGGCAACTTTGCTAGTTTTTATGACTTCCAAGTTGACGAATTACATCCTATGTATAAGAGGTATAAAGAACTTTCTACAACTAAACGTTTATCTAAGTGGACTAATTGGACTGACGACGAAGCAGCTGAGTTTGGGTTTGTTAAAGTAGGAATGGTTCCTGCAGAATATTCTAAATTAACAATGTATAAATCTAGTACCCCGCACTGTCCGTATATCGAAGATAGTATAGATTTTAGATGGAGTCACACATTCGCCTTTCAACACAGTATAATGACAGCACAGGATTTTTTTAAATGAATTTAGATTTTTATTTTCCTACACCGATTTGGTGGGATGACACAAATATAAACCTTGAACCTATAAGAGCGCTATGTCAACGACTTCGCGACGAAGACCCTAATGGCAGACAAATTAGTAATAATGGAGGATGGCAGTCGGCAGACTTTAAAGGCGGCGATCATAATGAACTTAGCACATTAATAGATTATATTTTAGGTGCTTCTGAACGCTGCTTAGGCGACTACGGTTACGCACCAGGTTACAAATTTAAAATGCTCAATTTATGGTTCAATGTTAACGGCAAAGGTCACTCAAATCAAATTCATACTCACGCTGGCTCTTTTTTATCAGGCACGTTCTACGTAACTGTTCCAAATAATGCAAGCGACATTGTTTTCTATAAAAATACAAGCGAGGATCATATCATCGCATCAGCAGCACACATTGACACACATACTGCTATTAGTGGAGCCACCTGCCGATATCCACCTAGAGATGGAAGAATGGTGTTGTTCCCTTCGTACCTACCGCACGGAGTATTGCCTAGTCAAACCGAAGAAGAAAGAGTGTCACTAGCTTTTAATTTGGAGATTGTAGATGTATCATGACTTAGCAGAAAAGATCTTTACTAAAGTTGATTTAGAAAATGATGACAAGCCATGTTATTTTAAAAACTTTATTAGTAATCCCGAACAGCTAGTAACGTGGAATGATGTAGAAGATTGCATGAATAACACAAACTTTTACGAGTTTGAACTAATTGACGAACATTGTAATAAGATTGTAATACCAGAACATCAAAAGGCGTGGAACTACTATAAGCCTGTACAAGATAAGCAATTTATTTTTGACAAAGTAAATAACGGCGCCGGGTTAGTAATTACTAATTACGGATTTCATAATGATTATACAAATGAATTACTAAGTCGATTTGAAGAAATGTTTGATGTTCATGCAGCTATTCATGTATATGCAGGACTAAAATCACACAGTTCTTTTTCAGTACATGACGACTATCCGTCAAATTTTATTATTCAAGTAGAAGGCACAACACACTGGAAAGTATTTGAAAATAGGATTTCAAGCCTATTTGCAACTGGACGAATGAATGGAAGAGTAAATAATAATGCACTACGTGCAGCAATTGATGTTACCCTTGAACCAGGTGATGCATTGTACATTCCGTCAAGAGCATATCATATTGCAGAGCCAACTAATACTAGACTATCTATTAGTATTCCGTGTTGGCAAAGATTAAAAACTGATGCACCAACTAATGCAGTCGATAGAAACAAGTATAGGATTAATAAAAATGGCAATTGAATTACAAGAATTTTCTAACATTGTTGACAGCGAATATCAGAAAAAATTATACAATGCTGTTACTGATGTTACATTTCCGTGGCACTATTTAGAAGATACAACTTATGAAAGAGCAACTAAGCCCGGAGCAAATACCCCAGGCTTTACACATTTGTTGTTTAACAATAACGGAACACAAAGTGATTACTTTGAAATGTTTAAACCAGTATTCGAAAACGGATGCGCAGCAGCAGGACTGAAACCAATTGGAGTAATTCGTTTTAGGTTAGGGTTTTTATTAAAAACTAGATACAATTTACCGAGTCAGCCTTATGTTTATAATCAGCCTCATGTTGATTGTGATTTTGATCACTACACTGCATTGTACTACTTAAATAAAAGTGATGGCGATACTGTAATCTTTGATCAAACTGAAGCTTCTGAAAAATATGTTCCACGTGTTGATGTTGCTCCAGAAATGGGAAAGTTTGCAGTATTTAATGGTAGACACTATCATGCTAGTACGTGTCCTAAGATGCTACCTAGTAGAATTGTATTAACAATGAACTTTACTGCGGAGAAGATATAATGCCTGATCGCGGTAAAGGTACTCCTTGGATCCCTACTACAGTTGTAGATAACTTCTTTGAAACTCCGGACTTAATACGTAAAATGGCGTTAGAGTTAGAGTACTACAAAGGAGAGCGAGGCACTTGGCCAGGATTAAGATCACCAATGCTGCAAGAAATTAGTATGGAGTTATACGAAGTACTAGAATGCAAATTATTAGAACATCTTCCAATGTTTAAAGGGTTTGATGAAATTCAATCAACCTTTCAGATCATTGACGAAACATGGGGCAGAGGTTGGGTCCATGACGACAATCCTATTCATGATGTTGCAGGTATTATATACCTAACTCCGGAATGTCCGCTACACTCTGGTACAACATTTTATAAAGATGTTGAAGAATTTAACGGAGAGTTTTATACAGAGATGTTTCAACAGGATGTTACAAACGAAAATGCCGAAGAACGTAAGAAGTTTTGGAAATATAGAGAAGAGCAACGTGCAACTTTTCCTCCTGAAGCTGAAGTAGACTTCTTATATAATAGATGCGTAATGTTTGATCCTCGTACTTGGCATAGTGCAAATGACTTCTTTGGCAAGACTAAAGAAGACGCTAGAATGACATTAGTATTTTTTGGGAACGCAATCAGATGAGAGAAGTTAATTTAGAAAGTATTTTGGATAATTCTAGAAACAGTGTAGACTTAATTCAAAACCGTGATTTAAAAAATCGAAGAAAACATAAATTTTTACCTACAAAAATTATCGATAACTTTTTTGATGTTCCGTCTCTTTGGAGGACATTGGCACTAAGTCAAGAATATAAATTAGCTTCAGATAGTACATATCCAGGATCACGAACGCAATTTCTTAATCAAATTGATCAAGGAGCTTTTGAAGACTTTGCAAAACGACTTCTAGTACACTTACCAATGTTTAAAGGGTTTGAACAGCTATGGGCTAACTTTCATTTAATTGATGAAACTTACGGCAACGGCTGGGTTCACGATGATGATCCGACTCTTAGTGTTTCTGGATTAATTTATTTAAATCCAGAACCTGCTCCGAACAGCGGTACAACAATTTATAAAGATCAAATAGCAGTCGATGCAGATCGATATAGTGATTTCTTTCATAAGGATGTGTTACATGCAAATGAAGATGAACGTGCTGCACTAGCTAGATACCGAGAAGAGCAACGTGCAACATTTAGGCCTACTATGACTATTGAAAATGTTTATAATAGATGTATTTTATTTGATCCAAAAGTGTGGCATGCTCCAAATAATTTCTTTGGCAAGACTAAAGAAGATTCGAGATTAACATTAGTATTTTTTGCAAAAGGCGGATAACATGGAACTAGATAATGAAATTTATGTAATTGATGATGTTATACCTGTAACATATCAAAATCACATTTTAGACAAAGTGACTAGTTTGCAGTTTCCGTGGTATTTTAATACAAACTTAGTTTCAAATGAAGAGCAACTTGCTAAGGACGAAGAAAACATACAAGGGTTTAATCATTTTCTGTATGAAGAACAAAAAGCAGTTTCTCCGTTTTTTGAATCAATATATCCGTTATATTTGTCTATTGCAGACAAGTCTCCTGTACAGTTTAATATGTTAGAACGTATGCGCTTTAACTTAACACATCAAAACAAGTACTCTAAATTAGACTGGCATATGCCGCATATTGACAGTTTGTATCCTCATTATATTGCTATCTATTATGTCAACGATAGCGACGGAGATACTTTTATTTTTAATGAATCAAATCCTACGTTTGAAAAAGACTTTGACGAAATGCAAAAAAATAACTTTACTGTAAGACAACGTGTTACGCCTAAAAAAGGAAGGGTAGTTATTTTTCCTGGGCACACTTATCATGCAAGTTCATTTGCTAGAGAAAGTAAATTTAGGTGCGTTGTAAATATTAATTTAGGATTATTGTTTTGAGCGATTGGGTATTACATAAGTCTCAAAATGTAATAGATAATCATGAATATATGGTGCGTGATTTACATAGAGTGCATGGACATTTTTTAAATGCGTTTCCAAATAAAGACTCAACTTGGGCATATGGAATGTACAATGTATTTGCTGCGACATCACCGTCGCCTGTATTCTACGAGTTGTTTAAAGAATTATCAACCCACATAAGAACTTTTGCAGGACACGACAAACCTTTATGGATGCAGTCGTGGATAAATTATCATATGCCTACTCAAGTGTTAGACTGGCACGGACACGATTGGACGTTTCATGGATATATTAGTATTGATCCAAAAGAGACAAAAACAATGTTTGAAGGATACGAAATAAAAAATGAAATTGGAAACATTTATATCGGTCCAGGTTATCGTCAGCATAAAGTAGAAGTAATAGAAGAATTTAACACGCCAAGGATGACATTAGGCTTTGATGTACACGACGAGCCTGCCTTGCCCTTTGAACAATTTAGTTTGGTGCCAATACTATGAGTGAAGTTACAGTTATAAAAAATGCAGTAAGTTTAGATATATGCGATTTTATATCAGCAGAGTTTCGTATGATGGATAGCTGTATAGATATCATGAATCCCGATGCTGGTAAAGAACAAGGCATGGCAGAAAGTTTTTCTGTTTATTCACCGTTGTTTATTGAAACACTATCTTTATTAATACAGCCTCAAGTTGAAGCAGCCGTAAATAAAACTTTATATCCATCGTATTCGTACGGAAGAATATACAGGACAGGAGCAGTACTTCATCCTCATTATGATCGCAGAAGTTCAGAGTACACTGTGTCAGTAACGTTAGATAAAGATGATGTTGATTGGTTACTGTGTGTAAAGCATGAAGACGATACAATTGAAAGAGTTTTATTAGAAAAGGGCGATATGTTAATATATCCCGGAAATAAACTGCCGCACTGGCGCAAAGGTGCGTTTAAAGGCAATGAACAAATACAAGCATTTATACAATACGTAGATGCTAACGGCACAAACGCAGACTTAAAATGGGACGGACGTCCTGCAATGGGAATGCCATGGGACAGTGTCTCAGAAAACGTGCATATAGAATTAGAACAGATGATGATGAATAGTAAGCAAATTATAACTAAGGATCATTTAGATTGAAGAAGATTAAACTAACAGTTCCTGCCATCATTACTAAGTTTGAAGAGCACACATTAATAAAAGACTCTGTGTTAAAATTAATTAGAGAACAAGATAGTGCAGAAAGAATTTACGAAGAAGGTACTAGTACTTTAGATATAACTCGTTGCGATTACAAAGAGTCGTACGATCCACGTCCTTGGACAGATGTAATGCAGCCTCATTTATTAAAAGCACTAACATCTATATACAGTGAATTGGGTTATGCATCTTATAGCATACATAATATTTGGTTTCAACAATATAATACAGGTAGCACACACGGATGGCATGTACACACTAAATGTCAATGGACTAATGTGTATTATTTGGACTTACCTGACGGCACTCCAAAAACAGAACTAATTGATCCGTGGAGTCGTGAAGTTATTACAATGGATGTTCAAGAAGGCGATATACTTACATTTCCTAGTTTTGTTATACATAGGGCACCTGTAAACAAAACAGCAACACCAAAAACTATCATTAGTTTCAATAGCGATACTGAGATTGACGGTGCTACGTACTAATTAAATCTTTAATATCTCTTATCATCATAGTTTCTGTAAGTTCTGTCAAATGACGCAACGCTTCTCTATGTGAAAAATATTGAATACTTGATGTAACAAATTCTCGTTCTCTAAGTTGTTCTTCGATAAACGGAATAGTATGAGTTAAGTTATCGTAGAACCATTCATTAAGTGTTTTATAATCGTACAGGCGTAATCCATGCATAACTTGCAACCAGTTTAACTCTTTAAACATTAAAAACTTATCTTGAAATGCGTATTGCCCCGGCAATGTTTTTTTAAAGTTATCTAAATGTGTTTTGTTAAATTCTGATTTAGTAATGCCGCCGTTGTTGCACCACTTCCAAAATTCACTATCTTTTCTTTCAGTAAAGTAATGTAGTTGCACAAAGTCAATAATATTTTGTGCAACTATTTTAAATGTATCGTTGTATGTGCTTCGTGCTAGTGTATTTTTAGAACTACAATTTGGCAAACTTATTAAGAATCCAAACATCTGTTGAATAGTAAATCCAATACTAGTTGCTTCAAGCGGTTCAACAAACATTCCTGCTAAGCCTACATTAAGACAATTTTTAACCCATAGCTCGTCTAAGTAACCTGCTTCAAATTTAATTTTTTTAGCAACTGTAATTTCATACGGAAATTGTGATTTAAATTCTGCTTCGGCATCTTCGTCACTAATAAATTTGTCGCAGTAAACATACCCGTTACCAAATCTATCTTGCGTAGGGATACGCCACATCCATCCTGAACTTAATGCTCTAGCTTCGGTATGTGAAGGAATTTCTTCTTCGTATGGCGTAGGTGCTGCTAATGCAGAATTCATAGGCAATTGATCTGCACAACTGTTCCATTTAACATTAAGTTTAGAGCTAATTACTCGTCGAAAGCCACTACTGTCAATAAAGAAATCTGCGGTGTAAAAATCTTTCTCACCAATTAACTTGTGTACATTGCCCTGACTATCTAGCGTAACGTCATTAATTTTATCGTCAATAACTGTAATATTTCGTTCGCTGCATAGCTTATGCATGAATACATTTAATTTGTTAGTATCGAAATGGTATTGGTGTACCGAATAGTGCAACGGCTGTGCGTGTAATGATTTACGTCCAGTCGGCAATACTGTATCAACAGGATCTACATTATCTGCAATTAACTTAATCATGCCTGTGTATAGTCCGACTTTTTGATCTTGATGAGACAAGTCTTCAAATAAGTTGTGCCAATATTCTGTGCCATCGCCGTGCCAGTTAGTAAATCTAATTCCTGTCTTATATGTAGCAGCAGTTTCTCTAACTAATGTAGGAACATCAACGTCAATGTGCTGCATAAATCCTGCCCAGTGTTCTGTACTGCCTTCCCCCACTCCGACAATTCCGTATTCACTTGATTCTACTACTGTAATACTTAATTTTGGATATGATGATCTTGCCATTAACGCTGCAATAAGCCCAGCTGTGCCGCCACCTAGAATGCATAGTGATTTAATCATAGTTGTACCTTTAGTTCGTTGTTAATAATATTAATTGCATCCCTGCAAGTAAACCAATAATCTGCTGTTGGTTCGTTAGGCAAATAACTTAATTGCTCTGCATCTAACTTACTATAAAATTGTTTACATCGTCTGTTGTATAATTCTTTTATTGAGTCGACATCAAACATACGTAATCCGTGCATAACTTGAATCCAATTTAAGCAATCGTATATCATATAGTTATCTGCTGCGCCGTCTTCGGGCAAAAGTAGTTGATTTACAAAATTAGTTTTAAAATTTTCTAAGTTGTTCTTAATAAATTCTGTTCTAGGTAATTCATTTTTAACCCATCTCCAAAACTCTGTATCTTCTCGTTGTGTGTAGTAGTGTAACTGAATAAAGTCTAAAATATTATGCATCATATTATCTACTACTTCATTATACTTATCGGGGGATGCAGTGTCTTCACGTGTCCAGTTCCATAATGCAGTTGCTAATAATCTGCTTTGTTGAATAGTAGTAGAAATACTGCTGGCTTCTAATGGCTCTACAAAGTTACTACTAAGTCCGATAGATACTACATTTTTAATCCATGCCTTATTAACATGTCCTGATTTATATTTTATTTTACGACCTACTTTTAATGGAAAGTCAAAGTATTGTTGAACTTCTGTTAATGCTTCTTCTTCGGTAATAAATCTGTCATCATATACATAACCGTTACCAAAGCGTTCTTGTACAGGCGCTCGCCACATCCATCCTGCATTCATACAACGTGCTAGTGTATACGGAGGAAGTTCTTCTTGGTAAGGAGTTTGAAAAGCAATGACGCTATTTAATGGAAGATAATGCGACCAATCAACCCATCCTGCTCCTACGTTAGATGCAATAACACGATTAAATCCACTACTGTCAATAAAGAAGTCAGCGAAGTGTACATTACCGTTAGTGTCTACAATTGATTCTACAAAGCCTTCATTATCTACATTAGTATTTACGATATCAGCCTCGATAATATTAATACCGGCTTCGATAGATTTTTTAATTAAAAATGCATTTAATTTTTCACTATCAAAGTGGAACTGGAATACGTTCTCAAACGGTTCGGCAACATATCCTTCCATTGGCAACTTCCAATTTAGATCTTGAGTACTAGTACCGTTGGCAATTAATCCCATCATCTGATGAGCAACACCGGTAAGCGGATCTTGATGTGTAAAAGCAGTTGGGAGACTATGAAAATAACTAGTACCATCACCGTGCCAGTTTTCAAATTTTAATCCCATTTTAAAAGTTGCGCCGCACTCTTTAACAAGCTCGACAAAACTAATTCCTACTGCTTTAGCAAAGTACATCCAGTGTTCTGTACTGCCTTCGCCTACTCCAATTGTGCCAATCTTACTCGACTTAATAATAGTAAACTTGACATCTGGTACAGATGTTTTGAGATATAATGCAGACATTAATCCTGCATTGCCGCCACCTAAAACTGTTAACGATTTAATCATATTGCCTCTCAATTATGCTATGCAAGTATTTACAACACTATAAATATTATTGGAGTATAACTGAGTATGAAATTTAAAGATATTGTAATTGTTGGTGGCGGTAGTGCAGGTTGGATGACAGCAGCTACTATGGCCAAAGCATTTCCAAATAATACCATTACGATTGTCGAATCGCCGACAAAACCCGTAGTAGGAGTAGGCGAAAGCACCACGCAATTAATGCGCCGATGGCAAAAATACTTAGAAATACCTGACATTGATTTTATTACAAAATGCAATGCTACTAATAAACTGAGTATTCGATTTGAAAACTTTCATAAAGATGACAAAGTAGGATTTCATTATCCGTTTGGAAGATTAGATCAAAGATTCTTCAGTGTAGCAGAATGGTTTCAACATCAATATCTTACTAAGGTACCTTTTGAAAATCTAGTTAACGACATGTCACCTATATCACAATGTTTGGATTCTAACAAAGTTCCTGTTACGCCTTTTGGTGATGGAGGAGTAATAGGAAACATTTGGTCGTTAGAAAAAGATGCCGCCTGGCATTTTGACACTCATAAATTTTACGCTTATTTGCGTGACGAATATTGTTTGCCTAAGGGCGTAATACATATAGTTACAGATGTGAACGGAGCGCAAACTGATGAAAACGGATACATTACAAGTTTAGATACAGATCAAGGATCAATTACCGGCGACTTATTTTTTGATTGCACTGGATTTAAACGTGCATTGATTGAAGGTGTATTAGAAGAACCGTGGGGCGAGTTTAATAATAAAACTTATACTGACTGTGCTTGGGCAGCAGCACGGCCGTATAAAGATAAAGAAAAAGAATTAAGACTTTATACTAATTCAGTTGCACTAGGGTACGGATGGGTATGGGAAATACCAACTTGGGAGCGTATCGGTACTGGATATAATTATGCAAGCAAGTACACCACTAAAGAACAAGCATTACAAGAGTTTAAAGATTATTTAGGCCCGGTTGCTGATGAAATGGAATTTAAGCATATACACATGCGCAATGGCATGAGCGAACGACTTTGGGTCAAAAACTGTATAAGTATCGGACTTGCTGGTGCATTTATTGAACCGTTAGAATCAAATGGATTAATGAGCGTACATGAATTTTTATTGAACTTTGTAAACATTGCAGAAGGCAAAGATGCATTAAACAATTTTGACGCACATACATTTAATAACGTATGTCGTGAACAGTTTTTATATTTTGCAGATTTTATTACATTGCATTACGCTATGACAAATAGAGACGATACACAGTATTGGCGCGACATACAAATGCAAGAGTTTAACGATAGTGATTTGTTAAAAGAAATTTACGAACTTCGAGGATCTCAATTCTTCAATATAGAAGATAAACTAAAGTTTGAAACATTAGGTGCTAATATTTACATGTTAGCTGGACATAAAATAAATCCGTATACTAGTTTTAAACATAGTAATATGAAATTTTGGAATGTAGACTTCGACGACATGGTTAAGGATTTACAAACTGTTATTAATAATAACAACTTAGATAAAGAAAAAATTACTGCTAGGTTTCCGACTAGTTTAGAATATTATAGTCAGTTCCACAAATGAATATAACTCCGCTATTTCCTAGTTTTCTAGCCAGCGACGAACCTAAAGTCGATAATAATATAATTGCAACATACTGTAACAGCTTAGTAGGTGAAAGTGTAACAGTTGACCCGTTTGTTAATGAACTTTCTGATTTAACTGAATGGATGGTATCTAGAGCAAATGGCTTTAAAGAATTACAAGGACTTCATAGTCATTTAAAAGTTAATCTTAATGAATGTTGGGTTAATATATTAAACAAACAATCGTTTCATATAAATCATCCACATGCACATGCAGACAATTGGGTTAGTTTTGTATACTATGTAACTGCCAATGAAGATAGCGGTAATATTATTTTTATGTCACCGCATCAAAATGTTGAGTTAACTATTCCTAGAAGTTATGTTAATAATGGAAACTTGCATAACTCTCCTAGATGGTCTGTTACTCCGTTTAATGGGTTAGTAATTGCATTTCCTTCTTGGCTCACCCATTATGTCGAACATAACCAAAGTAGCGAGCCAAGAATATCTATTGCTTATAATTTTACGTTGTCTTAAACAAACGGACTTTTTTCTACTTCTAGCACTGCCTCAGACAAATACAGTCGATCTTCTTTATCATCTTTATCGCTAATCTGAGAAATAGATCCTTCTTGAGATAATAATTCTAGTCCTGCAGGCATACACGGAGGAGCATGAAATACTGATCCTTCAGTCATTTCTTGTTCGTATAACTTACCTTCTTGAGTGTTAATGTAGCTAACTTTAAACTTGCCACTATTAATAAACCAACTCTTAGTCGCATTTTGATTAAAGTAAATTGGCGTCTTGCCACCTTGCTTATCAAATACCATAATTTTACCAAGATATGTTTCTGTCTTAACCCAGGTAACGATATAGCCAAAGGTTGTTTTTTCAACGTTGTTATTTGTTGTCATTTTATCCTCAATCAATTAAATTAATTACTTCAAACAATGTTTCTAATTTATTCAAATTTACTTTTTTGTTTAAAGTGTTTTGTAGTCCATAGTGCAATGGCTTTGGCCAGTGCCCAAACGATACCCATGCATATCCGTTATGTTCGCTGTTTAGACAAGGAATAAATTCTTCCTTAATAACGCAGAGATATGTATGGAATAAAAACTTAGTGTCCACAGATACAAATGTTTCAAGAGGAATTGTTTTCTTTATTTCTAAAGGACCAATTTCTTCTTCAATTTCTCTACGTAACCCCTCCCAAGGAGTTTCAGAGTCTTCATTTGTTCCGCCTACTAGCCCCCATACATTTTTATTTTTACTGTTTGCTCTATGTAAAAATAAAAACCGGTTAGAGTCTAGTGCATAGACCAGAGCACCACTGCAAATAATATCTTTCATACAAGTAGTTATATTAGAATTCTATTTTCCAAGCGCCATTTGGATATTCGCCTTCGAATGAAAGAATCCATTCGCCGCTATCAAACTTATATTGAACGCCTGTGTTAAGATTTGTAGTATAAACTGTTCCGTATACACTAACATCAGTATCTGCATCAAATACAACGCTCCACTTGGCACCGTCCCATTCTACAATATCATTTGCATCAGCAACAAAATCAGTACCGTCGTTGTTTTTCCAAGCATCGGCGCCGTCGGTGTTTATACTACTTCCTATTGGCGCTAATAATAATATTCTTGGGTTATCTGACATGCTTACGCTTTGTAGTGTACGTGGATCAGATTTAGTAGGATCAATAATTGCGTCAATCTTACTTCTATTTCCTTGAGAACTTGAAATAACAGTGTCAGTTGGTAAACTGTCTATATCCCAATCAACTGTTACTTCTGTATTAGATATTGGACTAATTGCAATTCTTCCAATGATGTCGTATTCAAAGTCAGAGCGAGATAATCTAATAGTAGTTACGCCATCTTCAAATTTACTAGGAAATCCTTTAACAAATTCGTCCCATGAAATGCCGCCTACTATGCCTCGTTTAATTAATTTAGCAGTGGTATTTAATACTAACAATTCGCATTCTTGGTATGCAGATTTATTTACATTAAGTTGTGTAAGAGATTGTGTCCAAGATTGTTCAGTACGCTCTCGTTTAATCTCGCCTGTAGGACTTACATAAACGCCAGTTCGTAGATTTGCTTCTGGCAAAATGTCAGTTTTTGGTATTTCTTGGAATACTTTTGTAAGAATATCTGTAACAACTCCAAGGCGTTTAACCTTTGCAGGAGGACTAATGTAAATTGGAGTACTAAATGTTAGTGTACCTACGTCAATTTCGCTTTCTGTACCTGTTGGAATACTTCTGCTGCTCCAGTTAACAGTATCTAAGTTAACAACACTTAAACTAGTCCAGTCTAAATAATTATCTGTTGTTTGCAGTTCTAAACTAGGATTGAACAACATTAATATTTGTTCCATCAGTTGCAATTTTTGTTCAGTATTACTAGTCCATATGTCTACATTAACAGTAAGTGTATACGGAGTAGGCATTAGACGTTCTACAGTATAATTACGACCTTCGTGGTTTAAATATTCTTGGCCATTTGCGTCATATGCACGTTCTCTAATATTAACTTTGTTAACATATGAACTATCGCTAGTCCTATTACGATCCATTTCTAGACCAGTAATATATACGCCCATACGCGGAGCACTTGGTATTTTGTTCTCCGAGTTGTCTCTTAAAATACTTCCAACTTGTCTAGTAATATCACCGTACATAGCAGGAACAGTAGTAAGTTGACCACTGCCGTCTGCGTATGTAAACCCACTCATCATTCTAATTAATTGAGTTAAGTATCGTCTTATCTGACCGTCGTAAAAATGATCCATTAATTATCCGCCTTAGGCCTTAGTGCCTTACTTAGACTTTGTTTCTCTGCTTCTCTGTTATTGTAGAAGTTTATAGTCCATTGTCCATCGTATTCGATTGTGTCTTGTACATTAGCAATTTCCGGAAGTGTAATTAGCACCGTTGAATCACTGTTTGCAGTAACTAGTCCTGGATGATCTGCAATGACATAATGTTTAGTATGTGTGTCAATTTTTAATTCTAGATACAATGCAGTAACAGGGTATGCAATACTAGTATCAAACGATATTGCACCTACAGTAAGTACAGAACTTCCTGATGCAACCTTATCGTTGTACACATATGCTTTGTTGTTAATAAACGTACCTTTTTGGTGCATACGATTTGTATTGTTTGTCATTGTCATTCTGTCAACATCGTGTACTTTCCTCCACGCTGCTCCATCATATTGAAATAAACGTTTTGGCATAAAATCAGTACGTAAAAAATAATCACCTGAGCCTGCAATTTCAGGAAAAGAAATGCCATGGCCAAAATTTGAACCGTTAGGAGCAAACTCGTCACCAACTAGATATCCACTATACCCAAGTTTAGACGGTGGTGCTGTTACACTAGCTCCGTCGACTTTTTCTATTTGAATTTCACTACTAGTTTCAGTAGATTTAACTTCCATTTGGTAATAGTGGCTAGTGTCATACCCCGACTTAGGTGCGTCTACTTCTGCCTGATTAATAATAGCATCATTTACTTGCATTTCTTTTTCGTATGTAGACAGTAGGTCACGTAATGTATTGCCAGTATCTCCATCTTCGGCTGACAAATCAAGTATTTCTTTGAATTCTTGACTATCGACAATTTGTTTTAATTTTAGTCTATACAGATGTGGATACCATGTAGGACTAAAACCTTCACTTGCACGGTTAACATCTTCTACTACATAAAAGCGTTTTAACGCAACACTGTAATCGTTTAGTGCGTACTCGTCTTTCATATGCGGCAATTCAATAACGTCACCGCTCATCATTTTTCTGCCAATTGTTTTAACACTTTTGTTTATTGGAATAGTCATAAACAATGTATCGTTATCTAAGAATAGCCCAAACTGTGACATATTAAAGTCATTGTCGTTTACGCTATAAATGCCACGCATGGTATAAATGTCTGGATCGTATTTTCGATCTCTATTTTCCATAAACAGCAAGTCTTGTATATTGGTTTCCTTAACGCTATCATACTTCGGCTGGTCAGCTGTAGCATCTGCGTCATCGGGGTTTTTAGGGCCTAAGTACTTGTGGACATTAATATCCGTACCTCCGACTGTAAACATCTCTGTGATCTGACGATCTAAGAAGCTGTAGTCTTTACCCTTTTCTGGTTTATATAAACTTATTCTTGGCATACTATATTTATGCTACGGATAAATACTATGTGGAGAATATTATATGTCAACAGTAAAACAACAAGTATTTGATTATGTAAATGCAATGCTCGGCGGCGGAATGATTGACGTAGAGCTAGATCCGATCCATTATAATACAGGATTAGATAAGGCATTGTCTAAATTTAGACAGCGCAGCGATAACGCAGTTGAAGAATCATATATGTTTATGCCAACAGTAATTGATCAAAACACATACACACTGCCAAATGAAGTTGTAGAAGTACGTCAGCTTTTTCGCAGAAGTATTGGCTCAAGAACAGGTGGCGGCGATGGCGGAACATTATTTGAACCATTTAACATGGCATACACAAACACTTATTTGTTGTCTAGTTCAAACTTAGGCGGATTAGCAACATACGATATGTTCTCACAGTATCAAGAATTAGTTGGACGTATGTTTGGATCATTTATTGAATTTAAATGGAATACCCAATCTAAGCAACTAACTTTACTACAGCGTCCTAGAGCTGAAGAAGCATTGTTACTATATGTTTATAATTATAGAACTGATGAACAGTTGCTAGACGACTATCTAGCAAAACAATGGCTTAAAGATTATACATTAGCAGCCTGTAAGCATATGCTAGGCGAAGCACGTTCAAAATTTGCTACAATTGCAGGACCACAAGGCGGCACAAGCCTTAACGGTGATGCACTAAAAGCCGAAGCATCAGCTGAAATGGAAAAACTTGAAGAAGAACTTAAACTACAAGTTGCAGGCGGTGTTGGCTACGGATTTGCAATCGGCTAAAAACATTCAAAGTTGGCGCTAACATTCTGTTATGCTGTAAATACAGTATAACAAGGAGGTACTAACATGTGCAGTCCATATGTACGTAAAGAAGCTAACCGACTTAACTGGATGATCAAAGGACAGTTAATTGACAAGTCCGAGTCAGACACAACCATTGAACGCATATATGATTCGTATTTCAAAAGGTTGTGGAATAACAATGAAAATTATATCCACGAAGAAGGGTTTGAAGAAGCCTATCAAAAAGTTCTTGACAAACAACAATAAGATGCTATAATAAACAGTATATTCACCAAGGAGTATTCTGTGTTACCTAAATTATTAGTAGTTGGACATGGCAGGCATGGTAAAGATACCGTCTGCGAAATTTTAGAAAATTATGGTTACAAGTTTGAATCAAGTTCAAAGTTTTGTTCTGACCTTTTTATCTTTAATGATTTAAAAGACAAATACGGTTATCAAGACCAAGAACATTGCTATGCAGATAGACACAATCATCGTACCGAATGGTACAACATGATTCATGATTACTGCAAAGATGATCTAGCACGACTAGGCCGTAACTTATTTAAAGAACATAATATCTATTGCGGATTGCGTAATCGTCGAGAATTCTTTGCAATGCAAAATGAACAAATTTTTGATTATGCTATTTGGGTAGATCGTTGTGATCATTTGCCTAAAGAAGATCCTAGTTCAATGAGTATCGAACAATGGATGTGTGATTACACACTTGACAATAATGGTTCGTTAGAAAGATTAGAAAAGAACGTTGCAGTTCTTATGCGCACAATTTTTAAAAATCAGGGACTAGGTCACCCTGCTTCCAACGGATACCTTCTTTCTGAAGTAGACGTTGACAGTTAGCACATATAGTTTTTAAATTTGTAGGACGGCAGTTATTTAAATCTCCGTCTATGTGAAATACGTTAAACTGTTCTTTATGGATTGATTGGTATCCACACTTTTCGCAGTTGTCTTTCTTTTCGTATCCACGTTGTTTCCATTTAGGTATTCCGTGATTAACACCATTCCGCAAACAGGTTTCGCAGAGCTTACGATAGTAAGTTCTGTTTCCTTTTTTGTAGTTTATTGCTGCGGGACGCTCTCCGCATTTACATAATGGGCGCATACTATTATTTAGCTCACCTTTTCGGTCCCTTTTTTGGGCATATATCGCATGGGTTTTCTCCTGCGGTTGCTAAATACATGTAACGAAACTACCAACTCGTATTATAGGAGAAAACAAATGGCATTAACATCCCCAGGAGTAGAAGTCAAAGTAATTGACGAATCGTTCTACACCCCGGCAGAGCCAGGCACAACACCAATGATCTTTGTTGCTTCCGCTGAAAACAAAACGAACGCAAGCGGAACAGGAACAGCACAGGGAACCATTAAGGCAAATGCTGGCAAACCTTACTTATTAACATCACAGCGTGATTTAGCAGACACCTTTGGCGATCCGCTATTTTATACAGATAACAATAATAATCCAATTCATGCAGGCGAACTTAACGAATACGGCTTACATGCTGCTTATTCATATTTGGGCGTAAGTAACAGAGCATGGGTTGTACGTGCAGATATCGACTTAGCAGCACTAAGTCCATCAGCAACAGCACCATCAGCTAATCCAATGGCTGGAACATATTGGATCGACACACAAACAACAAGTTTTGGCATCCAAGAGTGGAATGGCGCAGCAGTAACAGTAACTGGTGGACAGTCATATACATACAAAACACCTATTGTTATTACTGACAGCACCCAATTAACAGCTGGTTCAGATCTAACAAACGGTACACAGGGACAAATTCCAAAAACTACTGTAGGTGCCATTGGCGACTATGCTGTTGTGTTTGGCAGTACAATTGCTAGAACATTTTACAGAAATCAAAGCGGCACATGGGTACTAGTTGGTAGTGATGTATGGAAAAAGAGTTGGGCTACAGTACGCGGTACTAAGTCTAATCCTGTTTTCTCCCAAGGCTCAGCAAACTTTACACTAAACGGTACACCAGTTACTGTTACTTCAGGCAATACTATCGGTGATGTTGCAACTACTATTACTTCATTGTTTCCTTTAGGAAATATCAATGCAGCAGCAGTTGACGGCAGACTAGAAATTTACAGTGACGGAACTGATTCAGCAGCTGACGATTCAGCAGCAGAAGGTTCAATTGAAGTCGCAGGTGATGCACTACTTTTAGGCGAGTTAGGCCTATCAGCTAGTACATATTATCCACCAGCATTGCAAATTAGTAAGCACACACAAGTTCCAGCTTACAAAACACAAGACACATACTCACGCCCAACAGGAAGTGTATGGATGAAAACAACCGAGCCGGGCAACGGCGCACGTTGGAGAGTTAAAGTATGGAACACAGCTACGCTATTATGGGATACTGTTGAAGCACCGCTTTTTGCATCACATGAAGAAGCATTATACAGTCTAGATAAAGTAGGCGGCGGTTCAAACATTGCAGTCGGCGCACTTTATGTACAAGCAAACGTTGCAGGGGATGCAGATCCATTAGCGACATTTACTGTTTACAAGCGCGAAGCAGTTGCACCAACTACAATTACAAGTGCAGCAGTAACAGGCGTAACTCCGGGCAATTATGCAATTGGGTTATCGGCTACAGCACCAAACAGTGCAGCTTTTAGTGAGCAAGTGACTATTGAATTTACAACTACAAATAGTACAGTAGATGCAGAGGCATTTGCAACTGCAATTACTAATGCAGGTGTTGCACATGTTAGTGCATCAGTTACAAGTCAAAATAAGATTGTAATTACACATGCTAAAGGTGGTGAAATTAAATTCCGTGATGATTTATCTAATGCAGTATTAGGCAACTTAGGATTTACACGCTTTGCAAGTGTAACAAATGGTACGCCTAACTTATACTATGCACAAGGCACATCCAGCGACACAGATCCATTACAATTAGTAGCAAGTCAATGGAAAGCAACACGTAACAGTTCAGGTACTGAAGTTGCATTTTACACTGCATCAGCCGATCCAGTAACTTCACTTGCTTTAGATGGCGCATTATGGTACAATTCAATTGTTGACGAAGTTGACATTATGATCCACAACGGTACTACATGGGTTGGCTATCAAAACTATAGTGCAGATTATTTAAACTGCGATCCGGCAGGTCCGATTGTTGCAGCAAGTACTCCGCTACTACAAAGTAATGGCACAGCACTAGCAGACGGTGATCTTTGGATTGACACTAGCGACTTAGAAAACTATCCGATGATTTATCGCTTTAACGCTAACTTAGTTAACACACCAACAGCCAATCGTTGGGTATTGTTAGACAAAGCTGATCAAACATCAGAAAACGGTGTACTATTTGCAGATGCACGTTATAATACAGCAGGCGCAAACAGTGGCCTGGAAGGCGATATTGCAGATTTACTAGTAAGTAACTACTTAGACCCAGATGCTCCAGATCCAGCACTATATCCAAAAGGTATGTTGTTATGGAACCTAAGACGTTCTGGCTTTAATGTTAAGAAGTTTGTACGTAACGCAATTGATGTTAATGCAGACAACGGACGCATGGACGACGAAGCAATGGGATCATACTATCCACATCGTTGGGTTACTGAATCAGGCAACCAAGCTGATGGCGCAGGTAGCTTTGGCAGAATTGCACAGCGTAAAGTTATTGTACAATCATTACAAGCAATGCTTAATAGTAATGATGACATTAGAGATAATGAGTCACGTATCTTTAACTTAATGGCAACACCAGGATATCCAGAACTAATCGGTGAAATGATTACACTAAATTATGACAGAGGTTTAAGTGCTTTTGTTATTGGTGATTCACCAGCAAGATTAACACCAGATGCAACTTCATTAAATGAATGGGCAACTAACGTTAAACTAGCAGTTGAGGATAATGATGACGGTCTAGTAAGTAGAGATGAATACTTCGGTACATTCTACCCATGGGGCTTTACAAGTGACAACTTTGGTAACAATGTTGTTGTTCCGCCAAGTCACATGATGCTACGCACAGTTGCACTAAGTGACCAAGTTAGCTACCCATGGTTTGCACCAGCAGGTACAAGACGTGGCGGCATTACTAATGCGACAAGTGTTGGATATATCAACAACGAAGGCGAATTTGTAAGTGTTGCACTAAACGAAGGTCAGCGCGATACATTGTATGCACAGAATGTTAACCCAATTACATTTATTAGTGGTGCAGGACTTGTTAACTACGGTCAAAAAACTCGTGCAAGAGGTTCGAGCGCACTAGACAGAATTAACGTGGCACGTTTGGTAATTTACTTACGTTCACAACTAAGTCAGTTAGCTAAACCTTATATCTTTGAACCAAACGATAAGATTACACGCGATGAGATTAAACAGGCAGCAGAGAGCTTGATGCTTGAGCTTGTTGGTCAAAGAGCATTGTACGACTTCTTAGTAGTTTGCGATGAATCAAACAATACTCCGAGCAGAATCGATAGAAATGAACTATACTTAGACATTGCTATTGAGCCTGTAAAAGCAGTTGAGTTTATTTACGTTCCACTAAGACTTAAAAATACTGGGGAAATAGGCGGGCTATAAGGCATAGATTTAGACCCCTGAAATATGGGGTCTAAATTTGCTAAATACTTGCAACAGGAGAAAACAGAATGGCAATTTCAACACTAAGCAAAATTACAGTTCCTTTGGCAACAGGCGATAGCGCAGCTAGTCAAGGTTTATTAATGCCGAAGCTACAGTACCGCTTCCGTGTTACGCTAGAGAACTTTGGTGTATCAACACCGACAACAGAATTAACAAAACAAGTAGTAGATGTAACCCGTCCAACGGTAAGTTTCGAAGAAATCGAAATTCCAGTTTACAACTCACGTGCTTACCTAGCTGGTAAACATGCGTGGGAAGCTATTACACTTAACTTACGTGAAGATGTTAATAATAACGTACAGAAGCTAGTAGGCGAACAGTTACAGAAACAGTTTGACTTCTACGAGCAGTCAAGTGCAGCATCTGGACAAGATTATAAATTTACAACACGTATTGAGATCTTAGACGGCGGCAACGGTGCTAATACACCAAACGTACTAGAGACATTTGAACTATACGGTTGCTTTGTACAAAACGCAGCGTATAACCAATTATCTTACAGTGCAAACGAACCTGTTACAGTTACATTAGCAATTAGATTCGACAATGCTATCCAAACACCAGATGGAACAGGTATTGGTACAGCAGTAGGCCGTACAACTAATACAATGATTACAGGTGGCGGCGTATAATAAACTCCACAGCCATTCTACAATTAAGGGAGCTTTTTAGCTCCCTTTTTTATTATATACGTACTTTATTATAAAGGATAAATATTTATATGGCAAGTAAGTTTACAGGATTCTTAGATAACATAGCAAGTGGCATTTTAGGGCCAAAAGGCAATATGGCTGATTGGCAGCATGCCGCACGTCTATATACCGACGACACACAAAAACATGCTCCAAAACTTGGATTTTTGTATCATGTTACATTTACGCTAACTAAAGAAGCACAAGCAATTATACCAGAACTAGCATCGTATACTAATGTCATTGGCATGTTAGTTAAGAACGTTGATCTACCTAAATTCCAGGCGCAAACAGATACTAAGAATATGTACAATCGTAAGAAGAATGTACAGACACGTATAGACTATTCGCCAGTTAATATTACATTTCATGATGACAACTTTGGTGCTACTACTGCATTAATGGAAGCATACTACAAGTATTATTATGCAGACGGCAATCATTCGTTAAGTACCGGAGCATACGGTAATAGAACTACAGGCGACAACACTTATGCTGGCGCAAGTGCCAATGAATACAAATATGGTATGAACAACAACACACCTAGTGTACCGTTTTTTGATCGTATTGAAATTGCGCAAATGGCACGTAAGAGTTATACTAAATTTACATTAGTTAATCCGCTAATACAGTCTTGGCAACACGATAGACTTGACAATACACAAAGTAGTAACATACTAGAAAATCAAATGACTGTTGCATATGACTCTGTGTTTTATGACAGGGGCTATGTTGAAGCAGGCGAAAACGGAAGCCCAACAGGCTTTGGTAGAACTGATCATTATGACAGAACTCCTAGTCCTATTACATTAGAAGGTGGAGGCACGTTAGGCATTGATGGAGTGTTTGGAGCAGGTGTAGACTTGTATGAATACATTACACAAGGCAAAAATTTTAGCAACCCATTTGCAGCAGGAATTGCAGCAGCAAATCTAGCTAGGAATGTAAGAGATTTAAACTCAGAAGGATTACGAGAAGGCGGCCTGCGTATCCTAACTGGAGCAATTGGTGACGCTGCTGGCATTGATGTTAGCGGAGTTGCACAAACGTTTTTTCCAAAGAACAGCGGCAGCGGCGGCGGCAAAGACTTGCTAGTAGCAACAGCAGCAATTGCAGGTTTATCAGCAATTGCATCATCGAGGCAAACATCAATTACTACAGGGGACACTAATCCTGCGCAAGAACAAGACGCACAATTTCAAAAGTTTAGAAGTTCTTTTCAAAGCGGAAATAGTGCAGGGGGCATAAACGAAGCAAGAGCGCGATTTGACGCTTTACCAGACTCTGAAAAGGCAAAATTTAGTTAAGGAGTATATTATGTCTAGCTTACCTCAAGAAAAACCTAATAATTTTAGTGACAAGGGTGTTACTACTTTTTTTAATAATTATTATTCAAAGAAATTAACTTTTCCTACTAACCAAGTTGATGCTGTTATTGCATTTTTTGAAAAACGAGGCTTTGACAAAACTGCTGCAATTTCAGTTGGTACTACATTATTGCAGCAAGCAAAACTCGACAACATAAACGTTTTCAAATTACTAGATACTCTTAAAGGGTTAAACGAAATACAATTAAGTGCAGTAGTAACTGAAGTACTTAATTACAATAGACCAAAGACTAGTACACTAGGCTACAAACGACCAGCAACTGCTGAAAAATTTGAAAAAAGAAATATTGTAGCTTAACATGAGTAGATTTGCTCAAGGAAAATTCACACCACGATTTCCTGAAAAATATATAGGAACAAAAACACCAACTTACCGCAGTAGTTGGGAATTCCATTTTATGAAATTTTGTGACGAACATCCTAGTGTAGCAAAATGGGCGAGTGAAGCAATTAGAATTCCTTATCGCAATCCCTTAACTGGTAAACATACTATCTATGTACCAGACTTCTTTATTGCATATGCAGATAAAACAGGTAAACAGAAGGTAGAACTAATTGAGGTTAAACCCAATAATCAAACTTCATTAAAAGAAGCAGGTAAAAGTAAACATAATCAATTACATGCGGTAGTTAATCAAGCCAAATGGGCAGCGGCATATGCATACTGTAAGCAAAAAGGCATTACATTTCGTATTATAACAGAAAATGACATGTTCCACAAAGGTGGATCAAGACGATAAATAATAGTAGCATATAATGGAAAACTGCGATGACAAAGAAACTTGAAGAACTTTTAAATTTGCCTGACTCTAAAGAGATTGTACAAGAGGCAAAAAAAGAAGAAGACAAACGAAATAAAAAACACTCAGCTGTAATTCAACAAGAAGAGACAGTTAGAAGTATTGAAGAGTTTGACAAGATTGCAAGTGCATTACCAGCAGTTAAAGGTCTTGGACAAAAAGCAGACGACGAACTCGAAGACATTGCTCAAAAAGCATTAAGTGCATATGACGATCTAATGGACTTAGGAATGAACGTAGAAGCACGTTACTCTGGACGAGTATTTGAAGTTGCTGGAGGAATGCTCAAAACAGGACTCGATGCTAAAGTTGCAAAAATGGATAAAAAATTAAAAATGATCGAATTGCAACTTAAAAAAGAAAAAATGGACAGAGATGGCGTAGGTACTAGTGAAGGCGACATCGTAAACGGCACAGGATTTGTAGTTACAGACCGTAACAGTTTAATTGAGAAGTTAAAGAATCTAGATAAATAACTTAAACTGGGAAACAACATGAAAAAGTTTAGCGAATACTTAACAGAGTCTAATAAGACATATAAATTTATTGTAAGAATTGCAGGTGATTTACCTGAGCAATGTGACGAAAGTCTAAACACTTGTTTAGGCAGATTCCAATGCGTAAACGTGTCAAAACCAAAGCGCACACCAATTCAAGAAACACCAATGGATTTTCCAACACTACGCAATACAGAAGTACATACTTGGGAAGTTGAAATTAAGTATCCAACTACTAAGCAAGTTATGCAAGAATATATTGCACAACATTGCGGTGTTCAAAACTCACATGTTAATGTTCGAGCCGAAGGCGACCCAGTCGAAGCAGATCATCAAGAAGATGCTAAGAACGAACCATATGAGTCAGTACTACAAACAGAAGACATGGGCGGCGAAAGCGCACAAGACGCTGTTGGAGAGAACAGAGTAATGGACTTGTTAAAAGAATTAGAAAAATCTCGCTCAGAAAGAGAAATTGATCCAATTGACGCTGCTCCCAGTGGCACTTCAACAGATATTGGTGACACAGAAAACACTAAAGCAGTTGTAGGAGGCTAAACAATGAGCAACAATATGTTAGACATCTTAAAGAATCTAGATGCAGCAGTCGCAGGAGATAAACCATCTACAGGTGCTGCCAACGTAAACGATATGAAAACTATCCTAGAGTCAATTCAGTCAGTAGAAGAGTGCGGTATGGAAGGCTCAATGCCACCTCCGATGTCTGCACCTACTATGCCAGAAAGAGACAAAGTACGTATGAATGTTAACATGAGTGCAGAAGGCACTGATGGTATTGCAGATTTACTTAGATTAGTAGGCGGCGCAGCTAAGCCAGAAACTCCTAATTTACCAATGAAGATGCCAGTAAAGGCACCAATGCCAATGTCAATGGACGGACATGACGACATGGCACGTTTAATGACTATTGCTAGTGACGAACACAGCGATGACATGGACATGGATGAAGAATGGGACAATGCTCCAGCTGAAGTTTATGAGCCGTTAGATGCTGCATTAGCATCAGGCGATGATCTACACAAGTCTAAAAAATCATACAAAGCAACTGCTGGTGGAGACAATCCTATGGCAGTTGAAGAAGACGATGAGTTAGAAGAAATTAAATCTGCACTAAGAGCAGAGTGGGATCAAAAGCTCGGAGAAGAAGAATTAGTACGTGGTATTCAAAGTAATGGCGCTACTGTTAATTTTAACATCGATAAAAAAAAGCCTAAAACTACATGGAAAAAAGGCGCCGATACAATGACGCTATATGCAACTCCAGAAGAGATTGCAAAAGCTAGAGATCTTAAAGGGTGGAAACAACAGAAAGCAGCAGCCCCAGCAGTTGCCAGCGGTGCAGGTGATGCAGCAGCAGCACAAGCAGGTGTAGACGGTCCAGCAGATGCAGCAGCGGCAGCAGCATCACAACAAAATGCAAAAGCAGGTGTAGACGGTCCAGCAGATGCAGCAGCGGCAGCAGCATCACAACAAAATGCAAAAGCAGGCGTAGACGGTCCAGCAGATGCAGCAGCGGCAGCAGCATCACAACAAAATGCAAAAGCAGGCGTAGACGGTT